>ENA-OPSK01000670-OPSK01000670.1-human-gut-metagenome-genome-assembly--contig:-NODE-670-length-30139-cov-2.658888_pt1 | contig 30139 bp, 27 predicted proteins | sample MGYA00241807_ERZ501905 | MGnify/ENA primary metagenome ERZ501905 (study PRJEB25962, sample SAMEA2042111) | human gut metagenome | biome: human gut; feature: human-associated habitat; material: faeces...
CTCGATCCGGTCCATCCTGCCCAACCGGATTCTTAGGCATAAAGACTCCGAACGAGAAAACCCGTTTAACTCTCGTATGCTTAATGTTTTTGAATGAGATGGTGCATTCGACCTATTCAGGCTGCTTAATCCAGAGCACTCAGCTGAACGTGCCTTCAGATTTATTTCGGTGATTGATCCTTGTGCTTTTGAGCCTCCCGGTTCTCTTTTCGGCATACGTATACATAGAGAATCATGAGAATAATCCCAAATAACGATAACGACCCTGCAATCCAGCAATAAGCGGTTTGTCCGTCAATCAAAGCAGTTTCTCCAAAGTCATGGGGCGAGTGACAATCCTAAAAGCAGAACCGCCAAACAAAAACGAAATTATTACGAGAATAGCAAAGATAGTACGTAGGGGATCGGGATTAGAAAAACCGCAGGCTGCAACAGGCTTGCAATTCTCAAAAAAATTATCACATCGGCAGCAAGGCGTGAAGAAACGCGGCTGAACGTTAAGTTATCCCATTTGCCATGAAACATCACACTGATCGAACCAACCAATGGGATGTTCGATTCATGGCATAACCTTGTAGACACGAAGCAAGGAAGCATGCATGCCGCCTGCCCATCCATCCCTACTGCGGCCGGGCAAGGAATACATGGCGCAAGCCGTGGATGGAGCCTCTGCAAAGGGTGGAAAAAACGACAAAGCCCGCTTGCAGGCGGGCTAAGTCAATGATGCAAGGTACGGCAAATATGCAAAACCAAACCCTTGCTTCGTGTCAGATCAGATCATACTACAGCAGGTATCGATCTCGATTGACGGCGGCGTTCATTTTGATGGCCTCTCGCTCATTATCGTTATCGTACTGTGGATTTTGATCCGCAGGAAGCCTTAAGACACTGGGGTCGTCACTTCGGGACGGCCCCTCTTGCGTCACCCCCGAATATAGCTCGTCATCAAAACCACAAATTTTCAGGAAATAGCGCTTAATCTTTCTCGGCCCTTTTCAGCGACGTCGGCTCAACTAGTACGACAAACTCATACAGTTTTCATGTCAGCATGTTAATTCTCTAACTATCAGCGGAACCCCAATGCGTCATGCTAACGCCGCGCCGACCCGATCATTCTTTCAACAAATGATGAAGACCGTTTCGCAGAAACGTCCAAAGATTAGAAGATCAAAGCAACGGGTTTTGCCTCAACCCATCGTGCTGATAATCGGCATGTGACCTTCTGAATGTGACACGGGCTGAAAGACTTTCTCCTGACGCACCACCGCATCGTGAATCCAAGGCTGCTGCCGATTGTTCTGCGGCAACTTTGCCGGTGAATAGTCACCGCTGGGGTCCTCCTTTCCTTTGGGGTTTCCGCTGTCCGGGAGGAGCCGTTCTGCGGCTTGCTTAACGCCGCGTCGTGGTTAGATACCAAGCGATCACAAGGAACGCCGCCAGAACACCGTCAACATGAATGTCACCGGTGCACACGAGTATCGTGTGTGGCATAATCTCCCACGAGGACAGAGATGCTCCTAACATCACATATCTCCTCATGTTGGCAAGCCCGGTGTCGCAACCACCGGGCTTTGTCGTAATAACCTCTTGCGAGGACCTCAACGGCCGGAGCCGTTGTTCTTTGCTAAGAGCGGGTTGTTAAGCTCAAGAGCTCCGAACCAAAGAGGCAGAGACTGACTCGACAGATTTATCCTGTTTCGTGGTTCCAAAATTATACAGAAAAGCGATTCATTGTTTACTATCGTTTTTTCTTTTTCCTAGGCTTCAACATTGAATGCTTGCTGGAACTCATCAATTATCTAATTGATGTGTAAAGAGTATTGGAGATTTTTTGCTTGTTAGCAAATACCTTCTGAGCAAATGTTCCTGCAGATCTATTACCGTTGCTTGAGCATTGCATTCACCAATTCATCTGCGGCCTGCTGAGTTCAGTTTCTTCTGCGCCAATGCCGAACCGTTGGACAGATGATTCCCAGAGTCTTCCATTCCGAGATGGATCCTTCGAATCATACAAAAATCACTAATAGCGAAACTTGGTCACTGAGCCTGCTGACGCGTATGGCATGTCGACGCAACAAAACAGCTACTCACCGCCTCGTCCAACAATTCTTTAATGAAGGCCATTATGGAGCTTCGTTATTTGAACGCTAATAAACCCAAAGATCGCATGGCTTAGAAAACAAAAGCAATCCAGAAGAAAATCCGAGATCTCTTTACTCTGTTAGGTTTGCCCTTACCTACACAGATTTTCTGGGACTAGCTGCACGCCCAAAGTTGGACTCAAATATCTGGATGAGAAAAAAGCGTTGACTTCTTTTGAGATTTATTCTTCACCAAGAGTTCAACCTAACAGGCCCCATATGAAAACAAAATAAGGGCTTTTTGTTAGACGTTAATCTTGGGCGGCTGGAGAATTAAAATTTTCGACCTGAATTCTTTTCGCATTTTTAGGGTTTGCACCTATAGAGTTGCCATAATAATATGGCCAATTGTAACGCATACCCTAAAATAAATTGATGAGCAGCAGGCCCTGGTGCCTCGCAAACTGCCCCCTAATGGAAGGGCAGATGCGAAGGCAACTGATGGTCATCTATTGGATGCTTATGGTTTTACACTCCCCCAAACCTGACTCCAGCTGCCCGTCAAAGCGCCCTTTGCATAATCTACAACGCGGTTTTCGAAGAAATTGGTATGGGTTACGCCCAGCATTGCATCAACCCAGGGAAGCGGATTTGTCGTACTTTTAAAAATACCCTTCAAACCGAGTCCCATCAATCGACGATCTGCGATGTAGCGAATATAGGCACGAACATCTTCACGGGTAAGGCGCTTCATTTCAGAAACACCAAAAGCCAAGTCGATGAATTTGTCTTCAAGATCGACCATCACTTCCGCGATGCCGTAAATCTTGGCTTTAAGCTCATCCGTCCATAACTCCGGATTTTCCGTAATGTATTCACGGAAAATCTTCGTCATCGATTCAGTGTGAAGCGTTTCGTCTGCGATAGACCAGGCAATGATCTGCCCCATGCCCTTCATCGTGCCGCAGCGCGTGAAATTGAGCAGCATGACGAAGCTCGAGAAGAGCTGCATGCCTTCTGTAAAAGCAGAGAAAGCGGCAATCTGCGCCGCAAGATCGCCCTTGTCGCGGCAGACTTCATTGAAGAAGTCAATTCGCGGCCCAAAAGTTCCACCACATCCTCGCACTTTTCCTTACCGGGCGTCGGAACTTTTTGCATCGTTTCCTTGGCCTCTGCACGCTTGGCAATTAAGCAGGGTGCCGGAGCTAATTCAATATTGGCCGCGAAATCACTGTCAGGACAATAAGCAATTAAATCTTCACCGGTATCCGCGATGACTTGGAATTCGTGCGAGCGGTCTCCACCAATAGAACCGGTATCGGCCGCCACTGCACGGAATGTCAGACCCAAACGGGTGAAAATACGTTGATAGGCCTCATACATCTTGTCATAGGACTTCAACGCACCTTCTTGGTCACGGTCAAATGAATAACCATCTTTCATTGTGAATTCACGACCACGCATTACACCAAAACGCGGACGACGTTCATCACGGAATTTCGTTTGGATCTGATAGAGGTTTACCGGGAGCTGACGCCAAGAGCGAATTTCCTGACGAGCAAAATCGGTAATCACTTCTTCAGAGGTGGGCTGAATCACAAAATCGCGTTGATGACGATCTTTAAAGCGCAAAAGTTCCGGACCATACTTTTCCCAACGGCCAGACTCTTGCCATAGTTCGGCGGGTTGCACCATCGGCAACAACAATTCAATCGCACCCGCGCGATTCATTTCTTCACGAATAATGTTCTCGATCTTACGAAGAGAACGCAAACCCATCGGCATATAGGTATAGACACCCGCAGCCAGCTTCTTGATCATGCCGGCGCGAATCATTAACTGTTGGCTCACAATGTCGGCATCCGACGGAGCTTCTTTTAATGTAGAAATAAAAAAGGAACGAGCGCGCATTGTTTTCTCGCTAATTAAGGTACAATTTTTTGATGTGCACTTTTTACCATGCACTTGGTAAAAGTAAAAGAGTAATTTTAGAGATTTTGAGGCCTTTCATGTTGGACAGCGACGGTTACCGTCCGAATGTCGGCATTATTTTAACCAATGACGACAAAAAGGTATTTTGGGCCAAACGACTGAAAAAACCGGCTTGGCAATTTCCCCAGGGAGGTATTGACGAAGGTGAGGATATTGAGACAGCGCTGATGCGTGAACTCAATGAGGAAATCGGCTTAACGCCCGATGACGTTAAAATCATCGCTCATACGAGTGAGTGGCTCTATTACGATGTTCCCGAACCTTTCAGACGTGCTGACCGTTCGATATACCGCGGACAAAAGCAAATTTGGTTTTTGTTAAAACTCGTTGGACCAGAATCGAAAATCAATCTTTTCGCTTCTTCCCAACCAGAGTTTGACGCATGGCGCTGGAATGATTACTGGGTTCCATTGCGCGATGTCATCGATTTCAAACACGATGTCTACCGAAAAGCGCTAGCTGACTTAGCACCCCATCTTTTCGGTGAACATGACAAACGATCCAAACCCAGCCAAGACTGGTTACTGTACGGATTCTGAGTCATTGCCCGCGTTGCTTGTCAGACGCGGGCATTTTTGTATCCAATTTCACACTCAAAAAAAAATCAAAATCTTCCTTAATAGCAAAATATGCTTTTACAAAAATAGCATTTTTTGCAAATTAAAATTTTACAAATTTATTGATTTTTGAAATTATTTTTTATCTATTTTCAATATCTTATAATTTTATAAAATGGACTAATACATTCTACTTATTGACACAAAATCGCCAAAGTCGTAAATTTTTCACATTGCAAAACTTCGTCTTTTCGCATCGAGGGGAATTTATGGCTCAACACTACGATCCCAATAAAATTATTATTTTTGATACAACTTTGCGCGATGGCGAACAGGCTTTACCGCAAAGCTTAAGCTCACAGCAAAAACTTCAAATTGCCATGGCTCTGGATCAATTAGGAGTTGATGTCATTGAAACCGGCTTTCCGATTTCCTCAGAGGGTGACTTCCAATCTGTTCAGCTAATTTCCCGCAACCTTAAACACGCCATTCCCTGCGGGCTTGCCCGTTGCGTTCCCAAAGATGTGGATGCCTGTGGAAATGCGCTGAGAGATGCCAAACATTTCCGTATTCATACTTTCATCGCCACCTCAGACATTCACGTCCAGGACAAGCTGAAAAAGAGCCGTGATGACATTATGGCAATGGCTACCGCTTGCATAAAACAAGCCAGAAACTACACCGATGATGTTGAATTCTCCTGTGAAGACGCAGGACGTACCCCGATAGACTATCTTTGCCGAATGGTCGAAAACGCCATTAATGCCGGCGCAACAACCATCAATATTCCGGACACTGTCGGCTACACATTACCTGAAGAATTCGGCGACATTATCTCCAACCTCTTTAACCGTGTGCCCAATATTGATAAGGCCATTATTTCTGTGCATTGTCACAACGATTTGGGGATGGCTACCGCCAACTCCCTCACCGCCATCCGCCACGGCGCTCGGCAAATCGAATGTTGTATGAACGGATTAGGAGAGCGCGCCGGCAATTGTTCACTTGAAGAAGTGGTCATGGCCATTAAGTTAAGAGAAAAATTCCTTAAAGGGCTGTATACCGATATTGTTGCCAAGAATATCGCCAGAACGTCCACTCTTGTCTCCAAAATCTGCAACGAACCGGTACCGCCTCATAAGGCGATTGTCGGTTCTAACGCTTTTGCTCATAGCTCCGGTATCCACCAAGACGGTGTTTTGAAGAACCGAGAAACTTACGAGATTCTGACGCCTGAAAGCGTGGGCTTTACCGGTAACACCATGCATATGACAGCTCGCTCCGGCCGTCACATGATCCGAGCCTGCTTAAGAAACCTAGGCTACTCTGACGACAGCTACGATCTTAATGATATCTATGATCGATTCCTGCAACTGGCCGACAAAAAAGGTCAGGTTTTCGATTATGACTTGGAAGCCCTACTCTTTTTCCAAAAGCGTGATGAAGCCAATGAAAATTACTTCAAGCTTGACACAATCAATGTCATGAGTGGCGGCGCCCATGGTGCTATTCCGACGGCAAGCGTTCGCCTGAAAGTAGGTAAGCGTACCCGCACGGAATCCAGTATCGGAAACGGTCCCGTGGACGCAGTCTATAACTGCATCACTCGTTTGACCGGTATTCGCTGCAAACTGACAAGCTACACCATCAAGGCCAACGGCGCTGGCATGGATGCCCTGGGTCAAGTTAATGTCAACGTTGATTACGAAGGTCGAATCTTCCACGGCATGGGGCTTTCTACTGATGTGATCGAAGCTTCAGCTCTTGCGTTAATCGACGCCTGCAACATCATTGAACGAGCCCGTTTGATTGAAAAGAAACGCGAAAAACAACAGGCTTAAAACAAAGATTTATCGAAAGGATTTATTCATGTCAAAGAATTACCACATTGCTGTTTTAGCCGGTGACGGCATCGGTCCTGAAGTCATGGCAGAGGCTCTCAAAGTGATGGATGCCGTTGGCAAAAAACATGGCTTTACCGTTTCACGCGAAGAACATTTAGTAGGAGGCGCAGCCATTGATCACTGCGGCAAGCCTTTGCCCGAAGACACTGTTAAAGCCTGTGACAATGCGCAAGCTATTTTATTTGGCAGCGTGGGCGGTCCCAAGTGGGATCATCTTCCGCATCATTTGCGCCCCGAAGCTGGAGCTCTTTTGCCACTGCGTAAACGCTACGGCCTTTTCTGCAATTTGAGGCCGGCCAGAATTTTCCAAGGTTTAAACGCGCTAAGCCCATTGCGTTCAGATATTTCTGCTCAAGGATTTGATGCCATCGTCGTTCGCGAACTCACCGGCGGCATCTATTTCGGCACTCCGAAGGGACGTGAAGGAGAGGGTGAGAATGAACGCGCCTACGACACGGAAGTTTATAGCCGAAAAGAAATTGAACGAATCGCACGCGTTGCATTTAAAGTGGCAATGGGACGAAGAAAGAAAGTAACATCCATTGATAAATCCAATGTCTTGGCTAGTTCGGTTTTATGGCGTGAAGTCGTCACAGAGGTTGCTCAAGACTATCCCGAGGTGACACTTGAACACCTCTATATCGACAACGCCACCATGCAGCTCATTAAAAACCCCGCTCAATTTGACGTTGTGCTTTGCTCCAATATGTTCGGAGACATTCTCTCCGATGAATGCGCAATGATCACCGGTTCCATGGGACTTTTATCCTCTGCCTCGCTGGCTTCCGGGACTTTCGGTCTTTACGAACCCGCAGGAGGTTCAGCTCCTGACATTGCCGGTAAAGGCATTGCCAACCCCATTGCGCAGATTCTGTCAATGGCGTTGATGCTGAGACATTCATTTGGTGAAAATGCTGCGGCTCAAGACGTGGAAAATGCGGTCGCCCGTACCCTTCAGGATCAAATTATCACCGCTGATTTAGCCCGTGCCATGCCCGACGCTCAAGTGGTCAACACGGTGGAAATGGGACAAGCCATCATTGAGCGTTTAGGAGAATAGTCATGGGTAAAACACTATACGAAAAAGTTTACGATGCTCACGTTGTCTATGAGGCCGAGGGCGAGCTACCGCTTTTATATATTGACCGTCACCTTGTCCACGAAGTAACCAGTCCCCAAGCCTTTGCCGGATTACGGGAAGCCGGTCGGGTTCTTCGTCGGCCCGAACTGATGATGGCCACCATGGACCACGACATTTCCACTCAAAAAGCGACCATTGACGCCTGTTCGTGCGTAGCCAAAAAGCAGGTGACCACATTGATTAAAAATTGCGAAGATTTTGGCGTGACGCTTTTTGGTCTCGGTCATCCTAATCAAGGCATCGTACATATCATCGGTCCTCAAACGGGCTTTACTCTTCCGGGAACAACACTTGTCTGCGGCGACTCCCACACCGCAACGCACGGTGCCTTTGGAGCCTTGGCGTTCGGAATCGGCACCAGTGAAGTTGAGCATGTCATGGTTACACAAACGATCAAACAGGCCAAATTAAAGACCATGAGAATCAATTGTGTCGGCAAGCTCCCCGAAGGTGTCTATGCCAAAGACCTTATTTTGGAAATCGCCCGTGTTCTCACAACGGCTGGCGCCACTGGTTACGCCATTGAATTCGCAGGCGACGGTGTTCGTGCTCTATCCATGGAAGCACGTATGACGCTCTCTAACATGGCTATTGAAATCGGTGCGAAAGCGGGCATGATTGCACCCGATGAAACAACATTTGCTTATCTTAAAGACCGTCCTTATTCCCCGAAAGGCGCGGATTGGGATGAAGCCGTTCGCTACTGGAAGTCTTTAGCTAGTGATGAAGATGCAGTGTTTGATAAAGAAGTAACTATTGACTCCGGTCACTTAACCCCCATGGTTACTTGGGGAACCAACCCTGGCCAAGTCTGCCATATCACTGACAATGTCCCCGATCCTAAGTTATGTGACGATGAGCAAGAGCGTCATTCCATTGAAGCCGCCTTAGCTTACATCCAAATTGATGCCGGCCAACCGATCAAGGAGGTCCCGATTGACACCGTCTTTATCGGATCTTGCACAAACGGACGAATTGAGGATTTTCGTGAAGCAGCTAAAGTTCTTCGTGGTCGACACATCACTCAAGGTATCCGTGCTTTAGCAGTACCCGGCTCAATGGCCGTAAAGGCTCAGGCAGAAAAAGAGGGATTAGATCAAATATTTAAAGACGCCGGTTTTGAGTGGCGGCTTCCCGGCTGCTCCATGTGTCTGGGGATGAATGACGATATTGCCGCTCCCGGTTCTCGCGTTGCCTCCACTTCCAACCGCAACTTTGTTGGTCGACAAGGGCGAGGCAGCCGCACCCACCTGATGAGTCCTGCGATGGCGGCAGCGGCGGCTATCAACGGGAAAATTGTTGATGTTCGAGATTACCTGCAATAAAGGAGAGCAGCATGCATAAATTTACAAGTTTGACAGCGGTGGCTGCTCCGATGGACGCCTCCAACATTGATACCGATCAGATCATTCCCAAACAGTTTTTGTTGGCGGTCGATCGTAAGGGATTTGGCAAACACCTTTTTCATAATTGGCGTTATTTGGACGAAGCCGAAAATATGCCCAATCCGGACTTTATCCTCAATAAACCATGCTATCAAAAAGCCCAATTCATTGTAGCCCGCCACAATTTCGGCAATGGTTCCAGCCGTGAAGCCGCGCCTTGGGCACTGCTTGATTTTGGTATTCGTGCTGTCATCGCTTCCTCGTTTGCGGATATTTTCTCCAATAACTCACTGGGAAACGGTCTTTTACTCGTCCGTTTAACTGAAAAAGAAATCGATGAGATTATGCAAGCGCTCAAAGCCAATCCCGGTATGCAAATTTCAGTTGATCTTGAAAATTGCAGCGTAACCGTTGGAGACAAGCACTACTCGTTTGAAATGGATCCCTTTAGAAGACATTGCATCCTTGAAGGATTAGATGCCATTTCTTTGACCCTTGAGCACGAAAAAGCCATCGCGCAATACGAAGCAAAACGCCCCAGCTGGATTAAGAAAGGTATCGCGGTTTAGCTTAAATGGGGGCCTCTTTGTTTTTATCAAAAAGGCCCCTTTATTTTAAATTTTTGAGTTGATCAGTGTTTTAAATTCTTTAATGTATCCACAGGCCTGATCCAAGCATAAATTCCAAAAATCTTCCTTTGTTGCATCAAGGCCTATGTGTTTGCTGATCAATTCATCTACTGTCATCCGCCCCGTATCTCTCAAGAAATTTCGATAAAACTCAGGAAAATCTTTTCCTCGTTTTTTCTGTTCAAGACAGAGTCCTTGGGAAATTAAGTAACCGATCGTGTAGGCATAGTTGTAGATATATTGATCGGTCATGTAAAAATGCAGCTTATAGCACCATAAATACGGATCGCTGTCCTCAATGGCCTCTCCCATATACTCCTGCCAAGCCTGCTGCATCATCGTCTCAGCTTCTTCTTTACTGACAAGCCCCGTTTGACGTTTTTCAATAAAGCGTGTTTTGAATCCCATTCGAACGGGCAACTGCAGGCAAAAGTTCGCACAACTGATTAATTCTTGCCACAAAATTGATAAGCGCTCTTCATTATTTTGGGCATGTTGAGCACAATAACGCCTAACGTTCGCTTCATTAAATGTACTGGCAACCTCCGTGAGAGTCATCGGGAACTCGGTTTGATTGGTTGGCAGATCCCGCATCACCCAATAATGAAATGCATGTCCCAATTCATGAGCTTGCTGCAATACAGAGCCAAAACTGCCTAAATAGGTTGTGAACACCCGTGGCTGCTTTAACCGATTGAAACGGGAGTAAAAGGCGCCACCCGCTTTTTTCGAATCAACTTTGGCATCCAACCAATGTTTTTCAAGCATCATATCAATAAAGGCGGGAATATCTGGATTAACTTCCTGCAAGGAGGCTTTGACAGTCTGAATGGCTTGCTCATATGGAATGTAAGGCGTTTCTTTAATCGAAGGACTGGGCATCGGAGCAAAAAAGTCACAAGCTTTCATCACTTTTTGCCCAAAGAAAGGGGCACGCACCGTTATAGCCTGCTGTATTTCCGATTGACGATGTTTAATTGCCCCCAAAGCGGCTTGAAGAGCTTCTTTGCTGATGCGGTTTTGTTCAAGACTTGGTTGCATCCAATCGGATAAACCCGCCAATGAAAATTGAACTTTACGGAAGCCATGCAGAAGATTTAATAAATCCACATAGTAGCCGGCTTGCTTTTTGTACCAATCATTGACTGCCAACTGAGCTGTTTCTCTCAAAACAGGATCATCGGCCCCCTTCAAAACCCCAACACACTGAGAATGCGTAAGGTGAAGTATTTCTCCTTGACTGTTTTGAGCCTGTACCCGCATGGACTTATTTAAGCGTTTATACATGGCGTCTACAGGATAAAAACTCGTTGCGGCAAATTTGTTAATGATCTCGTTTGTGGCTGAATCCAGACCCTGACGCCAGGACTTATTCTTTTCACGAGCGTTAAATTGCCAATGAGAAACAATAGAATTTTCCCAAAATGGGTCGTTATCCGCTATTGAACCCAGCTTGGCAAAAAGGGGCGAAGCGATGGATTCCAGTTCTGCATATAAAGCTTGAGTTTGCGCGTAAGCAGCGGCTGCCGCCGAATCCGTAATATCGGCACTGGAAGCACAGTAGGAAAAAGAAATTAGCGAACTAATCCCCTCAACAGCATCTTCGTAAATCGGAAGACATTGCAATACATTTTCTTTTGTTGGATTCGTGGGCAATAAATCACGTAATTTTTTTATTTCACAATGAATCTTTTGTAATTCATCCTGAAAGCGCTTGTCTTGAACAGTCCCGTAAGCATCCTCCAATGTCCATTCCGGGAGTTGCTTTTGTATTGTTTGATCCATCTCTGCACCTTTTTCTAGCTGAAAAACGAGAAAATTCTAAAAGAAAAGGAGCGAAACCGCTCCTTTTAAGTACAGAGAAAAATGATGAACCTATTCTTCAGTCAACTTGAGCTCATCGTCTTCAAGATTGATTCGTTCGTCATCTTTGTATTGATTTTCACGACGTCGCTCTTCATCCAAATATTGGGCAATGGCTGCAACCAATTCCGGACAACCCTCACGAGTAGCCGCCGAAATAACAAAAACTCTTTCATCCTCCGGAATCTGCAATGCATCCAATAGATCATTGATGCGATCGTCTTGTTCTTCTTGTGCGATCAAGTCCACTTTATTGAGAACAAGCCAGCGAGGTTTGTTATAAAGCGCTTCATCGTACTTTCTTAACTCTTCAATAATTGCCTTGGCTTCAGCAGCCGGGTCGACACTCTCATCAAACGGAGCCATGTCAATGAGATGAAGCAACAGTTTCGTGCGGGATAAATGACGCAGGAACAAATGCCCCAAACCGGCTCCTTCTGATGCCCCTTCAATCAACCCGGGAATATCTGCGACTACAAAACTTTGCTCTGGTCCCACTCTTACCACACCCAACTGCGGATGCAAGGTTGTAAAGGGGTAGTCCGCAATCTTTGGACGAGCGTTGGAGACAGCAGAGATAAAGGTGGACTTACCGGCATTGGGCATCCCCAGGAGACCGACGTCGGCCAATACTTTTAATTCCAGATTCAGAAAACGATGCTCGCCTTCTTCACCGGGCGTGCATTGACGCGGGGCTCGATTAGTGCTGGATTTAAAGTGCAAGTTGCCCAATCCACCCTTTCCGCCTTTAGCTAAGAGGTAACGCTCACCATGGCGAGTCAAATCGGCAACCAATTCTCCCGTATCGGCATCAGTCACTAAAGTTCCAACGGGCATACGAAGCTCGATATCGTTGCCGGCCGCACCATAGCAGTCCGATCCACGACCGTTTTCACCATTTTTGGCAAAGTGTTTACGGGCATAACGGAAATCAATCAACGTATTAATGTTACAGTCAGCGACCGCGTATACATCGCCGCCTCGGCCACCATCTCCACCATCAGGGCCACCTTTGGGAATAAATTTTTCACGGCGAAAAGACGCTACGCCATTGCCGCCCTTACCCCCGGCAACTTCAATACGTGCCTCATCAACGAATTTCATGCCTATTTACCTCAAACGTCTAAAATAGCGCGGACAAATCCGAACAACTTTAGACTTTAACACAGAAAAAGCCATGTCATCGACATGGCCTTTTCAAATTTAAATTCATTTCCCTGATTGAGCTTACTCAACCGAGAGGTGCTGCTAAAAATTAAGCAGGAATCACCTTAACGAAACGATGATTTTGAGGTCCCTTGACTTCAAACTTCACCGTGCCGTCAACCTTGGCAAACAAGGTGTGGTCACGACCCATACCGACGTTGTCGCCGGGGTGGAATTGCGTACCACGTTGACGAACAATGATGCCGCCAGCATTGATAGCTGCATCACCAAAAACCTTCACACCAAGACGCTTAGCTTGGGAGTCACGACCGTTGCGGGTAGAACCGCCGCCCTTTTTATGTGCCATTTTCTTACTCTCTTAGAAAAGTCCAAATTAAGCCGCGATCGAGTCGATCTTGAGCTCCGTGTAGTTTTGACGATGACCAGCGCTCTTGATGGAGTGCTTGCGACGACGCATCTTGAAGATGCGAACCTTGTCGTGACGGCCGTGAGAAACAACCGTGGCCGTAACGCTGGCGCCTTCAACGAAGGGAGCACCGACCTTAAGTTCATTGCCATCGGAAACAGCCAAGACTTCAGAAAGGGTCACTTGGGAGCCGACTTCGGCATTCAAGGTTTCAACCTTGATCGTGTCACCGGCAGCAACGCGATATTGCTTTCCGCCGGTCTTAATAATTGCGTACATTGTTTATTACCTCGCCCGTTTCGCTCAGCCAACGCACTGTCTGCGAAACCTTTTTATAGTTAATCGGCAGGACAAACCCCGCCTACTCATGCGTGGAAAGACGGATTATTTCATAAATCAATTAGTTATGCAAATTAATTTACAGCACGCACCCACAGAATCAGCAATAACCCGAAAAATATACGTTTGATCCGTTATTTTGTCATATTGTTGTCATAATTCTGTCATAAACTTCGCGCAACGTTACAAGACGTTGACAATATTACGAACTTTCCGACGGGGAACTCATGGAATATTACTATATAGCGATGCTTGTGTTTTTGGCTGGCCTTGCATGCTTCGATCTCTTCGTTGGCGTCAGCAACGACGCCGTGAACTTCCTTAATTCCGCTATGGGATCACGCATCGCAAGCTTCCGCACAACAATGTGGGTTGCCACCTTCGGGGTTCTTTTAGGGGCGACCTTCTCGTCAGGTATGATGGAGGTAGCACGTTCCGGCATCTTCCACCCGCAGATGTTTAATTTCACAGAAGTGATGATTATCTTCTTTGCGGTCATGATCGCCGACATCGTCTTACTTGATACCTTCAACTCCCTCGGTCTTCCCACCTCCACCACCGTTTCCATCGTCTTCGAATTATTAGGCAGTGCCATTGCCGCCGCAGCTATTAAGTTATATTGGGAAGGCGGTTCTTTACAAATGGTCTTTGACTATATTAATACCAGTGAATCATTGACCATTATTTCTGCCATCTTGATTTCAGTTGTCGTGGCATTTATTTCAGGCGCAGTGGTGCAGTACATTATGCGACTAATCTTCTCTTTCTACTTCGAAAGAGTCTATCCCTACGTCGGCGGTGTTTTCGGCGGTTTATCCATCACGGCTATTGCGTATTTTCTGGTCATGAAGGGAGCTCGTGGTGCCAGCTTCATGCAACCGGAATGGATTGAATGGATTGAAGCCAATACTCAAATGCTTGTCATTGCATTATTTGTCGGTTTCTCCATTCTCTTTCAACTGCTCATCCTTGTCTGCAAATTCAATGTTTTCAAAATTGTCATCTTGGCCGGCACCTTCTCCCTGGCTTTTGCCTTCGCTGGTAACGACTTGGTGAACTTCGTCGGTGTTCCGCTTGCCGCCTATGATAGTTTCAAAATCTGGATGGCTTCGGGCGCACAACCTGACGATCTCATTATGAGCGGACTATTGGTTTCGACGAAGACCGACACGTTCTTCCTGCTTGCTTCCGGCATCGTCATGGTCTTTACGTTGTGGTTCTCTAAAAAAGCCCACCGCGTACTTCAAACAGCTCTGAATCTGTCTTCTCAGCAAAGTGATCATGAACAGTTCGGCTCCTCGATTCCGGGTCGTGTTATCGTCCGTGCCTCTATGGGCCTTGGAAGCATTGTTAATCAATTAATCCCGGGAGCTGTTAAGAAAACCCTGGACTCTCGTTTCAAACACAGAAGATTGAAGCGTGGTGAAGTGCCCCTTCCTTTTGACTATGTTCGAGCATCCGTCAACCTTGTGTTGTCTGCTGCGTTGATTTCTTCAGCTACATCCTTGCAATTGCCGCTTTCAACCACTTACGTTACGTTTATGGTCGCAATGGGCTCTTCTTTTGCTGATGGCGCTTGGGACCGTGAAACTGCCGTTTACCGCATTTCCGGCGTCTTAACCGTGATCAGCGGCTGGTTCGTTACGGCATTGACCGCCAGTACATTGGCCGCCGTTGTCTGCTCGATCATTTTCCTGGGAGGTGGTTTCGTGGCGTTCTTGCTTGCCATCCTGGCGTTTATTCTCATCATCCGAAGCAATATGCGCTTTAAGCAACAGGAAGCCAACTACAAAGCCGAACAAGCTATTCGTTACGACGTCAATAAGATTCGTGAAATTTTGAATCAACGTGTCGGCGAAAACCTTTTGACCACTGTCACGCTCTATAACAATATCGTTGAAACTTTCCTCAATGATGATGAAAGCGGATTGCGTAAGCTCAAACTGCAGTCGAATGAAAACTTCGATCAGCTCACTCATGAGCGGGGCATTTATTACAAGATGGAAAATTCCGGCTTTGTTCCCACCAAAGAGGACAATGACGCCCGTTACAGCTATTTCCGCACATTCACCAATCTGCGTGATGTAGGACGCTCGCTGCAGGCTTTGGCTCGTCTTTCTAAAGATCACATTGCCAATCGCCACCGCACTTTCCAAGGTGAACTGAGTCAAGATTTAGCGGACTTATCTCAGCTTTTGCTTGAAATTGTTGGCAACCACAACGGCAAAGCAGATGTGGCGGCTTTGCACGCCAATGCGCAATCGCTTCTTGCTCGCATTGAAACCATTCAGGAAAAACTGCTCCGTAACGGTCCTGACAAAGGTTTCTCCGCACGTGGTTGCGAACTCTTCTTAAGTTTCCTGCTCTTTGCACGAGAACTGATTAACCACTACGAAATCATCGCGATGTTGCAACAAAAACTCAATGCAACAACGCCGGAAACACAAGATTCCAGTAAGGTTCAATCGGCGTAGAGTCAGTAAGAGCAATCTAGAAGGGAGGATGTTTTCCTCCCTTTTTTGTCGGAGTTCGTGGGTATAATGAGCCACACTATGACATCGAATACCTCTTCTATCAAGAAATCTGCTCAAACAGTCCTCGCCCCCATCGCCGAGGATCTCAAAGCCGTCAACGACATCCTTGCTCGGGAATTTGCCCATAGCCAAAGCCCGACAATCACGGAAATCGGCTCCTACATCACACAAGCCGGCGGCAAACGTATGCGCCCTGCGCTTTTAATGCTCATGGCAAAAGCATTAGGGTATAGCGGCAACGATCATCGAGAACTCGGTGCGACCATCGAAATGCTTCACACGGCTACATTGATGCATGACGACGTCGTGGATGAAGGCATGATGAGAAGAGGACGACCGACCGCCAACGCAAAATGGGGCAATAGCGTCGCGGTATTGGTGGGTGACTTCATGTACACCCGCTCGTTTGAAATGATGATTCGCATCGGCAATTTACGGGTGATGCAAGCTCTTGCCTGTGCCGCCAACACGTTAAGTGAAGGCGAAGTTATTCAGATGAAAAACGCTCACGATCCCAGTGTCGATGAGGCTCGTTATCTCAAAGTCATTGAAAGAAAGACTTCGGTACTTTTTGCCGCTGCGGCGGAAATGGCCAGTGCTCTCGCCGGAGCTTCTAAAGAGGCTGAAGAAGCGCTCGTAAACTACACAATGGCTCTCGGCAATGCTTTCCAAATCGCCGATGATATTCTGGACTACTCCGGCAATCCCACAGAGAGCGGAAAACAAATCGGCGCTGATTTTGAAGAAGGGAAGGTTACGCTGCCAGTCATTTATGCAATGCAGGCTGCTAACGAGCAGGATCGTGCTTTTATCGAAAAGGCCATTCGTGACGGCCACGGCGACTTTGAGAAAATTTCTCAAATTATTCAAGCTAGTGGGGCCATTGAGCGTTGCAAAGCACGAGCGGAAATGGAACTTGAAAAAGGAAAGTTAGCACTCGATGTTCTTCCCCCTTCCATTTTCAAAAATTCTCTGATAGAATTGCTGTCCTTCGTTGTTGAGCGCAAGGCTTAATAATGGTGATTGTCGGGGTGTAGCTCAGCCTGGTAGAGTACTACGTTCGGGACGTAGGAGTCGGAGGTTCGAATCCTCTCACCCCGACCATCTTTCAAAATTGCGATCTGTTGTCAGATCGCTTTTTTTATTGTCTGCTGATTGTCTTTGACCACTTGTTTTTTCTTCGGAGCATCGCTCTTTTCCGCTTTGTGCAGACGATTGAGCATCACTAGTCTTATATTTTGAATCAGTGCCGTCCAAATAGAAAATATGCATAGGTTAATTTCTGGGAGTCCTTTTCAATAAATACAGGGCTTGCCAGGGTAGCCTCTAAAAGTAGGCCCTCTGACTGATTTTTACCCAAAATTAAACTCCATTTGTTGCTGTTTTTTAGGCGGCGACTGCTTCTGTATTCGAAAATCCGGTCGATTTATCCATACGTCCAATTTTTTATACGTCAGAAGATTCAAACCTACAAATTTCAACAGTCTCGAAAAACTCCAACGATAACGAGCAACGCGCCTCAATATCTCAATCAGTAGGGTTGCGACGGCTACTGTCCATATTTGAGTCATCACGGCATTTTCAGAGGTCCCTATAAAGCTTTTAATCTTTAGATTCTGCTTGAGCTTTTTGAAAAACAACTCGATTTGCCAGCGCTTACGGTATAGATCGGCTATCTGTGTGGCCATCAGATCGAAATCATTGCTCAGGAAATCAAACCAGCGATTATTCTCAGAGTCATACCATTGCACCAGTCTGAAGCGAGTATTTCCGCAAACTTTTCTCGCTTGTTCTTGTGTGAATTGAAAGCCATAGTCCCCATAGTTATCTTTTTCCTCAATGATGTCATCCTTTAAACGTGTGGTTTTGGCATTATCTTTGATGCGCGTGACAAACTTCGTTCCCCGTTGAGTTAACCACATAAACAGTTTGTAGTCGTTATAACCTCTGTCCATGACGACGGTGATATCTTTTGATCCTAAAGCTTCAATGGCCGCCTTGGCTTCTTTCACGTCAGCTCTTTTCCCGTAGGTCATATTCATGACAACGGGCAGTTGCAGATCTTCATCCAACACAGTATGAAGCTTAAAACCGCCTTTAGCTCGTCGATATCGAGCCCATTGGAAACGTGATAGGCACACAGAAATGGTTGTGGAGTCCAGTGCGTAGACGGGATGCAAATAGTCTTGGTCCAAATGGCCTTTAAAAAGCTGGGCGTAAGTTTGCAATAAACGAAAATAAAGACTCTTAGCTATCTCATAGGAACGATGCTCGTTGGCGTAGGCCAAGGTGGTTCGTCCCATGGCCTTAGCGGATGCATGTTGAAGTTTGCCGACGGCAGAAATGAGACCGTCTTCAATCTCTCTTAACGAGTCACAGCCAGCCAAATGGCAAAACAGTAAGCAAACCAGTTGATCCCAAAAAGTAAATTGACGAGCATTACTTCTAGGGCTTAATCGTTTATCTTCATCAAAGATCCAGGCTTGGGGGAGATATTTCAACAGCTGCGCAAAGAAGCTGATCGGAGCATTTTGGTTGGCAGTTTCGCTAAAATAAGTGTCCATGGCGGGTTTTTGATTTTTAGTGTGGAAACTCAAAATCTACAAAGAAAACCGCCATTTTTCTGTCCGTTATTTCCCTACCGCAAACGTACAGAATTTGACTTCACTTTTTAAATTCTATTTGGACAACACTGGGCAAAAGGATAAAAATCAAAATTCCGGAAAGTATTAACAATCTTTTTGTTCAACTTTGAGTAAAGAAACTGAATGAATAATGACCGCCACAGATCCAGCGTTATGGATAAGCGCTCCAACAACCGGTCCCATCCAACCAAACATCGCCAATACGATTGCCACAAAATTGATCCCCATGGCCAATGTCAAATTGATCTTTATGACTTTCATCATTTTTCTGGACAAGCGCACCAATTGTGGGATTGCTTCAATTCGATCGGTGACCGCAACAATATCTGCGGCTTCTACAGCGACATCACTTCCTATAGCCCCCATGGCAATTCCAACATGAGCCCTCCTTAAAGCGGGGGCATCATTGGTCCCGTCACCCACCATTAAAAGTTTTTCCCCCTTACGGCATCCTTCTTCAATCATAGATAACTTGGTTTGCGGTAAACACTCTGCAACTACCTCATCAATTCCTACTGCTTTGGCCACGTATTTGGCTGCCGCTTCCTTGTCGCCAGTCAATAGTATTGACCCAACATTTAAATCACGTAGGTTGTTGATGACTTTTGCAGAAAAGGTTCGAATTTTATCTTCCAAAGCCACATACCCAATTATTGTGTTGTTCAGATAAACAAATGAAACACTTTTACCTTGCTTCGTTGCCCTTTCAGCCTTATCCATAATTGCTTTTTCATAGGGATAAATTTTCTTCTCTCCTCCTTTTAGCCTTAAGCTACCAACTCCTATCACATTGCCTTCCAAAATGGCTCGAACCCCCTGCCCCGGTAACATTTCAAAATTTGAGGGAGACTCGAGATTTTCGTTCGGGTGCGTCTGTAGGTAGCTTGCGACAATCGCCTTCCCCAACGGATGTTCACTAAATTGCTCAACGCAAGCCGCATAACGGAACACCGTTTCTTTCTCAAAAGAGTCCGAGGCCTGTACTTCCACTACAATGGGTTTGCCTTCAGTCAAGGTTCCTGTCTTATCAAATGCCGTTTTATTGATTTCAGCTAGCCGTTCAAGAGCATCCCCTTCTCTAACTAAAAAACCTTTTTTTGTTGCATTACCAATTGCCGCCATAACCGCTGTCGGCGTGGCGAGCACCAACGCGCATGGACAAAAAACCACCAGAATTGTCACAGCCCGAACAACCTCACCAGTTACGTACCAAGTGACAGCCGCAGATGTCAGAGCACCTACAACAATCCATGTAGCCCAGAGATCGGCCAAACGAACGATTTTGGTTTTATTGGAATCCGCACTTTTAACCAGAGCAATAAGTCTTTTTACTGAACTATCTTCTCCAACTCTCGTAGCGCGCATAACAAACGCACCAAAACAGTTGATCGTTCCACTCATCACCTCGTCACCAATTTGCTTATCTATCGGCATCGATTCACCAGTCATTAATGACTCATCTACTGCCGTTTCTCCATCAATAATCATTCCGTCAACTGGCACTTTTTCGCTTGGTAGCACTTGAATGAGATCGCCAACTTGTACCTCATCAACACCAATAAGCTGCTTTTGTCCATTTTTTATAACCCGAGCTGTTTGAGGTGATAATTTCACCAATTCCGCAATGCCAGCACGAGCCTTCTCTACGGTTAACTCTTCAAGAAATGAACCGATTGTCATAATCCACGCAATCTCGCCGGCGGCAAATGTTTCCCCGATCAAAACAGAAGCGATCAATGCCAATGACACCAATACATCGGCTTTTATATCAAAACGACTGATCAGTCCCTCTAGTGCTTCTTTGAGAATGGGTAAACCGCATAAAACAACACTTACCCAAGCAGGATCAATCGCAGTGAAATTTTCTGGTAAGAAAAAACTGAACCCCAGCGCAACACCGGAAATAATCAAAAACACCACAGTGCGTTTGTCATCACTGCTCATCCAGTCAGGTAAAACCACTTTCATTTCCTCACTCATGTATACCTATACCCCTATAGGTATTGTATTCAAAAGTCTAATCCCATTTGTTCAGAAGTGTCAATTTTTAGATTTAAAGTCGAGAAAAATGTTCTATGGCCTTTGCAAAATCACGAATAGTTTTATCCACATCACCATGTTCAATCCCCTCTCTCACACAGTGATTGAGGTGACCTTCGAGAATAATTTGTCCAACTTTATGAAGAGCACTTTTAGCCGCATTAATTTGCATCATAATATCTTCACAAGGGACATCTTCATCGACCATACGATCAATAGCGTTTACCTGACCAATAATTTTTTTTAATCTTTTATGAAGATTTTCAGCATCCATGCACTGTCGCACAAACTATCTCCTTTCCGAATCCGAAGCAAAAAAAGAAATCAACCTTCTCGTTTTGCAAAAGGCACTCCCAACCAATTAGAAATTTCTTTGAAAGCTGCCAGAATTGCTTGCGGCAACAAATTTTCAACCGATTGATGGTAGGGATTTTGAGCGATGATATCACCCAAAAAACCGGAATACTCAGCCTTTTTCTTTTCAAGCTTGCGCTTGAGTTCTCGCGGAGTCATCGCCGCCATGCGCTCATATTGCAATCTTTTAGATTTAACAGAAGTGTTTGACGACGCATTACAGGCCCACAATGCGTCAAAAATTTCTCGCTTCAATTGAGTTTTGTACACCAACTCGCCTTCCATAGCCAATCCGGGAGAAAGGAAAAACACGCCACTTCTGTTGTTTTTGGCCAAATAATGCAACCGTCTTTCCACATCGCTTAGCTGTTTCAAAACAACATGCTTTGCGTCTCCATCATTATCGCTGATTACACAGAAAGGTTTCCTCAAACTGAGTGCCAAAGTCAAAAAAGGCGCATAACTCTTTCCGTCAACACCAATAATGCTAATTCCGAAAGCACTAGGATCATCTCCAAAATAAGCCTGGAACATTCCGCGGATTAGTTGCTCTTCAGTGACTCCCTCCACAAAAATAAGCCCCCTGGCAAAAAGCGTTTCTCCGCGAAAACGCAATATCAACCGTTTAATTGCCCGGGCTTCTAACGGATCAATATTTTGAGGCAACCATCTGACCTGAATATTTTCACCATCCCTCTGCATGCTTCTAAATTCATAAGGCTCGCAGACGGAAGCCACATAGGGAGAATGCGTTGAAACAATGAATTGATGAGAGAGCGCTTTCAGCTGCGTCATCAATGCTCGCTGCGCATTGGGGTGTAAATGAATTTCAGGCTCTTCTGCAGCAATCAACATAAATAAGGGGCGCTCCTGAAGGGCCGCTTGTTTGGCCAACAAATCCACCAACGTAACGATTGATAAAATGGCAACACTTTTTTGACTACCCTTACCTTGCAAGGCTGAAAAAGGAATGATTTTCTCAGAATCACTTTTCACGAGCGAAAAGAACTCTTCAATATTGTCAGCCGTAAGACTCACTTCTTCTGGTAACTGCGTCCCCGGCCCTTCCAGTGTCTGACACAAAGAATCCAACATTGACCTTAAATCTTCAATCGGCTTATTGGCATAATCGGGATATTTTTTTAAAGCACTCCCCAAACCGCTTACCATACGACTGACAAAGGAGTTCTCATTTTTGAGATCCTCTCGGAGATTTTCTTCAGCATCAATACTGACAAACTGTAAAGAATGGGGAACCTCTTGAAGTTCCTCGCCTAACTTTTCCCGATCCCAATGATTGATAATGAAACGCTGCTTGGTAATTGTCCCGTCAGGCCATCTTTGAAATTTAGTTCTAAAAGCAAAATACTCACGTCTGTAATGATCTCTTCGGATTAATCCATCAAATTCCTTTTGCCAACCGATTTGAAAGGCTGAAAAGCGTTTGGAATCTTTATTTAACGGCACAAAACGAACATCAACCCAAAGCTCATCGCCAAACTCTGCTTTCTCGTTGAGGTGAAAATCTTCCTTTTGAACGGCGATTTCATCACTGAGGGCCAACTCCAAAGCTTTCAAAACCGTGCTTTTGCCACAATTGTTAGCGCCCAATAAAACAGAACTACGCCCCAAAGGCATCTGTAAACTGCGAATACTTCTAAAACCGTTAATACGTATGCGATCAATAATAATCATGACTATTCCTGAGTCTTTTCTTTTATTCTAGATGGCTTGTGAGCATCAGGATAGAGCTTTCGGCAAGCTTCGCTAAAATAGATAATTGGAACGAATGGAGTCAAACAATGCGCGAATACACCGAAATTGAAACGATCACTCAATTATTAGGCCTTGTTACCGAACCAGGACACATTGATCATCATGTTTTTCAAAATATCGATTTCTCAGATCTAGCGGACTTGGCCTCCCAGTCCACATACAGCGACTGTTTATTTTTAGGTTGTGTTTTACCCGAATCCTTTTCGCAGCAACTTGATAAAACAAACCTGATTTTTCCGAAACTGGATGCCCCCTTTGACATCTATCGCAGTTATCTGTACTCGGCCAATTCGCTTTATTCCGGATTTGATCCCCGCGATGAGAGTTCCATAGAGAATACTTACGACAGGCGTGTTTATAAACATTTTTTGCAAAGCGGAGTCATTTCCAAAAATATCAAGGAAACACTGTCACGGTATTTACACGATCACTCCATGAGTAACGCCATCAAGGACTTCTTGGCTAACTATCATGAACGTCAAATCGTTGGCATTATGGGCGGTCACGACCTTCTAAGAACCGATCCTTTCTACAGACAAATTGTTTTTCTGAGTAAGCGCCTGACAGAAATGGGATTCATCATGGTTAGCGGGGGTGGTGCCGGGGCTATGGAAGCTACCCATTTAGGAGCTTGGCTTGCAGAAAGATCTGATGAAGAAGTTGAAGAGGCTCTCACTATCCTTAAGGCGGCTCCAAGTTGGCAAGATAAAGGCTGGTTAAGCAGCGCATTCAAAGTAATGCTTAAATTCCGTCAAACGCATTTCATCAGTCTGGGCATTCCTACTTGGCTCTACGGACATGAGCCGGCAACCCCCTTTGCCACTCATATTGCAAAGTTTTTTGATAACAGCATCCGCGAAGATACGATCTTAAGTATTACAAGAGGTGGGCTTATCTACACTCCGGGTAGCGCCGGTACTATTCAAGAAATCTTTCAGGCTGCCGTCCCTAATCACTACAAAACGTACGGTTATTCGAGTTTGATGGTTTTCTTAGGCGTAGATTTTTGGCGAAAGGAATTGCCCGTTTACCCACTCCTAGAGCATCTTGTCAATACCGGAAAATACAGCGGTTTGCGAATCGGCATCACAGACGACATTGAAGAAGTCGCCCAAACAGTGAAAATGTTCAAACCGCAAAAAAGCGAATAAGCTACTGAGCGGGCTCCTCATCCGAATTTAAAGGGATAAAGCCCGCTTTTTCGTTGCCACAACCCGGGCACGTAAAAAAGTCCGGTAAGTCATAAAACGGTGTATCGGGAGCGATGTCAAATTCCTCACAACCTTGCTTCGGATCGTACACATACCAGCAAACCTTGCACTGCATTTTCGTTTCAACCCCGATACGTTCCCGATTTAACCGATCCAACAGACGATCTATCGTTTCTTGAGCCATTTCCACTCCAAGACCTCTTTATAACGAACCGCTTTGAATATCTTCCTTAAGCCACTGCAAGATTTCTTCACAATGCTGAGCACCTAACTTCATTTCTTCTGCGGACTCTCCAACCTCAGGCGGCAACATCGTCACTACATAGGCATCAAAAAGCGCTTTACTGGCATTATTAAAAATCCGATTTCGCCAAATCCCTTTCATCGCAGTGCTTTGAATATGAGCGCTCGCAAAACCCGAAATACTGATATCTATCATTCCCTTACCCAATGCGGCCTCAAGAAAAGATCCATCTTCCGGGCTAAGGGGCTGACGAGAAATTTCAACCGTATAGGGCGGCTCCACTGACAACTTCTCTAGATTTTCTGTTCGCTGAGCTTGGGAAAGTTCCTGAAGAATAGCCGAAGCAGCAAAAACACCTTGAGGAATTTCAGTCAATTGAGGCTCTAGCGGCGTTGTAGAAAGGTTTCTTAATAGATCCGAAGGAACCGTAACGATTTCAAAACGATCAACCCCGTTTTCCTGCACGCGCCACAACCCTTCAATAGCTGTTTCTTCCAATCGGATCGATTGCCCTATCGTTGCCCTGACTTCACCACTTCCAACCGTTGCTAAAACAAAATCCAGGTGCTTAGGGTCGAATTCTCTAAAGGGAATAGTCAATAACGTCTTGTTGGTTGAAAAATCCCCCTCGGACAAAGTATCCCTAACTTTTTCGAGAAATTTCACCGTCGCAATTGCCGCTTCATGTTCGGTTTGCCTGTCTAAATTTACATTGGCCCAACGGCTCGATGATATTTGTGCCATACCAGATCCTTTTTGATGTTTTCTCAGCAATCACAACTGTTCTGTTTTTCAACAGGCATGATCGCAATTGTACGAACCACAGGTTTATTTCTAATGACGATCTCAGATAGCAAAGAACAATATTCATCCCACGGTTTAAGGCCCTGAACGGCCCCTAGTAAATCCTTATTTCGAAAGATTGCTACCACGGGCATTGAACGCAAACCCCAACGGGCAGCCATGCTGCGCGATTCTTTAAAGTCAGCCCAAGCCGTCGCCGTCAAAGCGCCATTGAAAGCTTTTTTTAATTCCGGAGCAATAACAGCTATGTCCAATGTTGTTTTTCTTTCATTGGGGTCATCGGCAAAAACTAGCATCTTCAAACCATCTAGAGTTATGAAGTTTTCTAACTCTTGCGATGTCAGCCACTGAAAACCGGCCTCACCGAATAGACGCTTAAATACCGGATGCGAAGCCATATCAAGCTGATTGATCTGAGCGGTAACCGCATTAAAGGCTTTAGGCATAGGCTCCCCCTACATCACTTTTTTACCTACTATACGAGCCAGATGCGAAGGCAAAGCAGACGAAGCGTTGTCTAAATCGGCAAAACCGGCTTGAATCTGATTTTCATCAAACTCCCCATCCATTACTTTCTGGACGCAATCCAATGCTGACTGAATCTTCGCCGCTTCCTCTGCATCAACGACTCTCAATGCATTGCCTCTGAATACCAGTACAAAATCGCCTACCGATACCGATTCAATCAGTGAGGTGTCCACGCGTTCCAACTCGCCGCCATTATCAACATCCGCGCTCGTGCCGCTTGCTGTTTTATGCAGGGCTAGGACTTTTTTGGGTATTGCCACACACATCTTTTCAAGTCACCTCTAAAAATTATTTAACCTTAATAAAGCGAAGATCTCCGTGGCGAAAGGCTTCTTGCTCACTCGGACGTCCTTTTTCGTATGGTTCTTTCTCTAAAATCTCTTCACTGAGTGGTCTAGGCTGATCGTTTCCAACTCTTTCTTGAGGAGCAAACCCCCAAGCGGTCATTTCCTTCATGGCTTCATTGACGGCAGGATAGACTTGTGCGTCAACCACTGAGGTTAGGCTACCACCATAATCATTTAATTCCAAAGGCTGCACCCCGATAACGGTAATGGCTTGCGGTTCGTAACCGCTTAAAGAGGCCGTCACCAAGACGTCATTCATGCCAGCCTGGTGGGCCGATATTTTGGTCGATGACCAAAGTCGAATATCGTCATTGCGAAGAACTTTTAAAGTTCCCGGCTTGTCTTGAAAATCGCAGCAATCAAAAATAAGTAACCTTTTGGCACTCATAACCTCGTTGATTAGGTAGGCTCCCAATGTACCTCCATCAATGACTCGTACTCTTGGGTCATCGGCAAACCGTTCATGATACGACTCGACTGCTCTGACACCGAACCCCTCGTCAGCCCACAGGATATTGCCGATTCCGATCACTAAAACTTCAAACTGCTGCATACGATCTACCTTAAATCCATTCTTTTATATTAATCCCACATACAAAAAAAGGCCTGAGAAGCTTCAGAGCGACTCCTCAAGCCTTCTATCGTCGGCAATTAATGATGCGTTTCCTTAAACATTCTCAATCCAGTTGACATAGAAGACAACGTGGTTGCCCCGCCCATGACGTCCTCTCTAAAGGACATATAGATGTGAGCAATTGAAAAGAGAATAAAAACGTACATGCAGGCATGGTGAATGGTTCGCACGGCTTGAGCGTCTCCGGCTAAGCTAAATACCCAACCGAACCAGGCCATCCACCCTGTATCCCATCCCCAGGCTTGCGCATAAAGAGCAAAACCCGTGATGATGACCACAAAGCTGCCCAATACAAACATGGCAAACATAGCCAGCTGTGCAAGTGGATTATGGCCTGCGTATTCCGGTGCCGTTTTCTTGATGAAAAGGTAGTAAAGCACTTGAGCGATAACACCCTTCCACCATTTGAGAGACCACAGCGGCGGAATAAAAATCATCCGAGCGTAGCGATTTCCAACAATAGCCCAAAAGATCCGGTATACGAAAAGGATCGTAAAGATCATACCGGCCACAAAATGAGCCAGACGGATATAGCCGAAATCGTAAGTCACCCAGGTATCGCCTACATTGGCAACGAGCGGAGCACCGATCAGAAAACCAGTCACAATCATGACAGCCATGCAAACCGCCATCGCCCAGTGCCAAATCCGCACAGGAGCTTCCCAAACGTAAATCGGATGGGTCCCTCCCGACGTATCAACTTCAAAAGTGACAGGATCAATCTTCATAAAGAGACCCTCCTAACGAACACGTACGTTGCAGAGCTCGTGACCTTGCGGATCCAAAACGTGCGTTGCACAAGCCAAGCACGGATCAAAACTGTGAATCGTACGAATGATTTCAAGCGGTCGTTCCGGATCAGCAACGGGCGTGCCAATCAGTGACGTTTCAAAAGCACTTTGTTGTCCTTCAGGCGAACGCGGCGAAGCGTTCCATGTCGTCGGAACAATGGCTTGCCAATTTTCAATACGTGTATTCTTAATCACGCACCAGTGTCCCAAAGCTCCGCGAGGCGCTTCGCAGAACCCAACACCTCGGCATTCTTTAGGCCACGTCTTCGGTTCCCAGAATTCCATATTGGCCGCGACTTCATCACCGCTTTTGATATTGGCAATCAAGTCATCGACATACTGAACCATCTTGTGCGCAGTCCAATTACACTCCAGAGCACGCGCAGCATGGCGGCCCAACGTGGAGTACACGGCTTCAAGCGGCAAGTTGAGTTCCTTCAGAAGATCAAGTGCCGGTTCCTTGAAATGCTTCACATCCTTAGCAACCGACATGATCAAACGAGCAAGCGGCCCCACTTCCATCATGTGGCCTTTCCAGCGCGGGCTCTTGATCCACGAGTACTTGCCTTTTTCACCCAACCATTCAAACTTAGTCTTCGTGCCAACTGAGCCTTCGGGCAGTTCAAAGGCTTGATCCGTCACGCCTTCCCAGGGGTGAAGACCTAGTTTACCTTCGGGGTATTTGTACCAAGAGTGATCCACAAATTCCTGAATTTGGGTGAGATCTCTCAAATCCACTTCCTGTACATGAGCCAAATCCCCGTCAACAATGGCACCGGCCGGCATCTGCAGAGATTTTTCAGACCAGTCATTGGCAATTTCCGGAAAGTCCCCGTAGCAAAGCACATTTTTCTTCACCAAACCGCCGCCATACTTGAACCATTCCGGATAGAAGGAGGCGATCGCCTTGATATCGGGCAAGTAAACGTTCTGCACAAATTCAACCGACTGCTTGGCGATATCGCGCATATAGTTCATGGTCACTTCATTGATCATGTTGCCAGCCGCGCCGGTATCGTGCATGTTGATCGGGCAAGCCACACCACCGACCAAGTAATTCGGATGCGGGTTCTTGCCGCCCAAAATCGTATGAATCTTGATGATTTCACGCTGGAAATCAAGTGCCTCTAGGTAGTGCGTTACCGCCAAGAGATTGACCGCCGGCGGCAACTTCATGGCAGGATGCCCCCAATAGCCGTTGGCAAAAATCCCCAATTGACCGGAAGCAACAAACTTCTTCAAGCGATTCTGCACATCACGGAAATAACCCGGAGAACTTAGCGGATGATGCGGACTGATTTTCTTTTGCAACTCCGACACCTCTCGAGGATCAGCCGACAGAGAACTAACCACATCGACCCAGTCTAGTGCAGAGAGTTGGTAAAAGTGAACAATGTGGTCGTGCGTGTAAAGCGTTGCATTCATTAGGTTGCGAATGATGTTCGCATTTTTGGGAATTTTGATGCCAATGGCATCTTCAACGCTTCTGACAGCTGCCAGGGCGTGAATACCCGTACACACCCCGCAAATACGTTCCACAAAGGCCCAAGCATCGCGAGGATCCCGGCCTTTAAGAATCACCTCAAGACCACGCCACATCGTGCCTGTACTTTGGGAGTCCGTAATGACTTTCCCGCCATTACCCAACACCGCTTGAACGCGCAAATGACCCTCAATACGCGTCACCGGGTCAACAACAATACGACGATCTGCCATTATTCTTCCCTCCCGAGATCTTTATTGGTCTTTTTTGCTCGCGCTTGAGCAACAGCCGATAGCGCGGCATGGGCAATAGCTGCAGCACCAACAACGCCAACCGTCGCCAGGCCTACCTTATCGACAGTCGCTTCAATACCATCGAGTCCCGGCGGCAAAATCGTCGTTTCATGTTCGTAGAACGAGCCCTTGTCAAAGAAATTAGGCTCAGAACAACCGATGCATCCGTGGCCGGACTGCACAGGCCAGCTCAATCCCTCATTCCAACGAATCGTTGAACAAGCATTGTATGTGGTCGGTCCTTTACACCCGACCTTATAGAGGCAATAGCCCAATTTGGCGCCTTGGTCATCAAATTTCTCAACGAACTGACCGGCATCGAAATGCGCCCGACGATAGCATTTATCATGAATACGCTGACCGTAGAACATCTTCGGCCGTCCCAACCGATCAAGCGGCGGAATGCGATCGTAAGTAAGAATATAAGTCACAACGGCTGTCATCACCTCAGGAATCGGCGGGCAACCCGGAACAAGTACGATAGGCTTATCCGTAATGATTTCTGTAATGGGAACAGAATGCGTCGGATTGGGTTTAGCCGCCTGCACGCATCCCCATGCGGCGCATGATATGCCGGACCAGCAAGGTCATGTCCTGGAGGCGTTCACGCAGGGGGGGCATCTCCAGGCGCAGCAGCGTCAGGCGGTAATAAAGATCCGCCCGGAAGCGCCCTTCCCTGACCTCCTGCACGAGATCTTTCCAGGAAGAGCGGACCACGCGGGCATTGACGGTCACGGGCCTGTCTCCGCCAAGGCGGAAGATCTCGCCGCTTTCCAGAACGCGCAGGAGCCTGACTTGCACGGCGGCGCTGATGTCCGCGATCTCGTCCAGGAAGATGGTGCCGTCCTGCGCCAGTTCGAACAGGCCCTGCTTGCCGCCGCGGCGGGCGCCGGTGAACGCCCCTTCGGCATAGCCGAACAGTTCGCTCTCCAGCAGTGATGGAGAAAATGCCGCACAGTTTACAGCCAAAAAGGGACCGTCCCGCCGGGGA
>ENA-OPSK01000685-OPSK01000685.1-human-gut-metagenome-genome-assembly--contig:-NODE-685-length-29702-cov-3.058994_pt1 | contig 29702 bp, 24 predicted proteins | sample MGYA00241807_ERZ501905 | MGnify/ENA primary metagenome ERZ501905 (study PRJEB25962, sample SAMEA2042111) | human gut metagenome | biome: human gut; feature: human-associated habitat; material: faeces...
TTTGAGCATTTTTATTATTAAAACTTCTAATTATTTTTGTTGCTTCATAACCATCCATAATTGGCATTTGGATATCCATTAAAATAAGATCATAATATCCTTCTGGCATCTTTTCTAATATTTTTATACATTCTTCTCCATTTTTAGCTAAATCTATAATTACTTTAAAAGTATTTAAAAGTTCTATTCCAATTTCCGCATTTAATTCATTATCTTCTACAAGAAGAATATGTTTTCCTGAAAAATCAAGTGTTGATGTATTTCTTTCATTGACATTTTCAACTTGTAAAGAAGTTAAAAACAAAAGTTCTACAGTAAACTTTGTTCCTTTATTTAACTTACTTTCTACTTGAATTGTTCCATTCATCATATCTATAAGAGATTTAACAATAGGAAGTCCTAATCCTACTCCAGGTACTTTACTTTCTGTACTTGTTTTTTCTCTAGCAAATTCTTCAAAAATATGTGGTAAAAAATCTTCTTTCATTCCTATTCCATTATCTATAATTATAAAATGATATTTTACTTTATTATTTTCAAATGAAATTTCTTGGATCAATAATTCAACATTTCCACCTTCCGGTGTATATTTAATCGCATTAGAAAGAATATTTAAAACAATCTCTCTTAATTTAGTTTTATCACAAATAATATGATGATGCTTAATCTCCAAATGATAGGAATAATGCAATTTTTTCTCTTTAATTAGCGGTTCAACTACAACATTTATATTTTTAACTAAATCATCTAAATCTCCTATTTCCTTTTTTAAATCTAATTTACCACTTTCTATTTGTGTCATTTCAAGAATATAATTAATCAAAGAAAGTAAAATCGTACTTGATGATTTAAGTTTTGAAATATAATCCAATGCCTGTTTTTTATTATCTAAATTATTTTCTAATAATTGTGTATAGCCAATAATTGCATTCATTGGTGTACGAATATCATGAGACATATTAAATAAAAATCTTGTCTTTGCCTGATTGGCATGTTGTGCTTCAGTAGCCACTTTTTCAATTTGTTTTGCATAAACAGCTTCTTTTTCACGTCTTAAAATAATTTGCCAATAACCCATTGATAACAAAATAGCTACCAAAACACTTACAATACTTCCAAATATCTCATAAGACATTGGTATCCAACCTTGAAAAGGAACAATTTCAAAATACCATGTATCATTAGGTACTTCACAAGCAACACTTAATGTATGATTTAAAGAACTATGACCACATGACATAATTGTCACATGTTTTCCTTTGTTGCCCTCTTTCCAAACTTTAAAATGATAAGTGGCATCTTCTAATTTATCTACTTCTAATTCTTCTAAAAAAGCATCCCAATTTAAAACAAGAATAGAAAATCCCCAAAATTTCTTTTCATTTCCATCATTTATATAAATAGGGTCAAACAATAAAGCCCCTGTACCACCTTGTTTTAATTCATATGGACCAGCAATTGTATATTCTCCACTTTTTCTAGCAATATTCGCTTCTTTTTGACGTTCAGGAAGTTCCAACGTATTCATACCTATCACTTTTTCATTTCCTTTTAATGGATAGGCCTTTTCAATAATCCCATTAGGTGCTAATTCATATGCTTCAATAACATTTTTATTTTTTTTCATATAACTTGCAAGCTGATTAAACTGTTCATCACTGATTGTATGTTTTGAAGATATAATATTTTTAAACATTTCAGAATTTTCTAAATATCTTCCAAGTTGTGTTTCTATTTTTCGAACAGTATCTTCCGCAGTATAACTTGCACTTATTTTTTCTTTATTTACTTCAAATTGAATTAAAAAAATAAAACAAATCAACATGACACCCATCACTATAATAAAAAATAGGCCTGTTTTTCTTTTTAATTTATTTAATTGAACAACTTCTTCTTTATTCATTACTTCTACCTATCTACTCAAATGATTCTTATGAGTCCATTATACACATTTATGTAAATTTTCTCTATAAAAAGCTTGATAAAATAAAAAAGAGCAATCTTAACGATTACTCCTTTATACAAATTAATAAGCTTTTGCAAAGTAAACAACTTTTTTAGCTGGTTTACCACAAATTGGACAAACATCTCCAAATGGTTCTTCATCTTCTTTGATACATCTTGATGTAGCACCTGTTTCTTCTTTGATTTTAGCTTCACAAGCATCATCTTCACACCACATCATACGAATGTATCCTGCTTTAGTATTTAAGATTTCTTTAAATTCATCATATGTTTTCGCAGTTCTAATGTTTTCATCTCTAAATTTCAATGCTTTTGCATACATTTCATCATGAATTTGATCTAATAATTGATGAATTGTATTTGGTAATTCTTCATTTAAAGCATATGTTTCTTTTGTACCATCTAATCTTTTAGCTAAGACACATTGTCCTTTTTCAATATCTTTAGGTCCAATTTCAAGTCTTACTGGAATTCCTCTCATTTCAGCATCTGCAAATTTATAACCTGGTGTTTTATCACTAGCATCCACTTTAACACGAAGTCCAGCTGCTTTTAATTGTTTTTCAATTTCATAAGCCTTATCTAAAACGCCTTCTTTATGTTGCATAACTGGAATGATCATCACTTGAATTGGTGCCACTCTTGGTGGTAAAACAAGTCCATTATCATCTCCGTGAACCATAATGATTGCTCCAAGTAAACGTGTTGATGCTCCCCAAGAAGTTTGATAAACATATTCTTGTTTATTATCTTTATTTAAGAATTTAACATCAAAAGCTTTCGCAAAACCTTGTCCAAAGTAATGTGATGTTCCTGATTGTAAAGCTTTTCCATCATGCATTAAAGCTTCCATTGTATAAGTTTCTTCAGCCCCTGCAAATTTTTCACTTTCAGTTTTACGACCAGTGACCATTGGAATTGCAAGTAGATCTTGTGCTGTACTTCGATAAACTTCTAACATTTGTAAAGTTTCTTTTCTTGCTTCTTCTTCAGTAGCATGAATTGTATGACCTTCTTGCCATAAGAATTCAGAACCACGTAAAAATGGTCTTGTTGTCTTTTCCCAACGTACAACGGAACACCATTGATTATATAGTTTTGGTAAATCACGGTAAGAATTTACAATTTTTGCATAATGTTCACAAAATAATGTTTCAGATGTTGGACGAATAATTAAGTTTTCATCTAAATCATCTAATCCACCTTTTGTTACAACAGCACATTCTGGTGCAAATCCTTCTACGTGATCAGCTTCTTTTTGTAATAAAGATTGAGGGAGCAACATCGGCATATAAACATTTTCATGTCCTAATTCTTTGAATTTTTGATCCATATGTTTTTGAATTTGTTCCCACATTGCATAACCATACGGACGATAAATCCTTTCACATCGCTATAATCCATTAATTCTGCTTTACGACATACATCTGTATACCATTTAGCAAAATCAACATCTCTAGCAGTAATAGCTTCATTTTTCTTGTTATTTGCCATCTTTTTTCCTCCTCTAAAATGCTTCTCTATTTTACTATAGAAATGATAAACAAGCAAGATTAGATCATCTGAATCACACTTTGTTTTTGTTTTCTTTCAACTACAAGTTGTCGTTCAATACGATCTTTTAAATCACTAACATGTGAGATGATTCCAATTAATTTATTTTCATGATGCAATTCCATTAAACAATTCATTGCTTGATCTAATGACTGACTATCTAAAGAACCAAACCCTTCATCAATAAAAAGCGTATTTAATTCAATTCCTCCAGCATAATCTTGAACCATTCTTGAAAGTCCTAAAGCAAGAGATAAAGCTGCTTTAAAGGATTCCCCACCAGAAAGTGTCTTAATACTTCTAATATTTCCACTTTCTTGATCAAAAACATCTAATTCTAACCCTTGCTGACTTCTTCCTTTACCTGCATCATCTTTTCTTAATAATTGATATCTTCCTTGACTCAATTGTTTCATGATCACATTGGCATAAATCAACATATTTTCAAAATAAGTTGCTAGTACATATCTTTCAATCGACACTCTTGCATTATTTTTACCACTTGCTAGATTATAAAGATCTAAATATCTTTGATAAGTATCTTCATCTTTTTTTAATTGTTGATTGATTTTTTGAATATCTTTGATCATTTTTTCTTTTAATGAATAATCTATTTTTAATTTTTCTAAATCATCATTTTTTTCTCTCAATTGTTGATTTACTTCTTTAATTGTTTCACTTAAAGAAGATAAATCAACATATGTTGAATCTTTGACTTCATTTTCTAATGAAATAATTTGTTCATTTAAACTCTTTAAAGAAATTAAATAATCTTGATATTTCTTTTCTAAGATACTGATTTGATTGATTTGTGTTTTTAAATTTAAAAATTCTTCTTCATTTATAAATGCATCTAAAGCAGTATGATATTTATTATCTAATTCATCATATATTTCTTGTTCTTGAATAATTTGTTGATTCAATGACGAAATTTTTGTTTTTATTTCAAGATATTTATTTTTGACCTTTTCATAAGCCTGTTGAATAGTTTCTATTTCTAATGAAAGTTGACGATATTTTTTTTGAATTTGTTGATAATTTTTATTAACTTCTCCAATTTCATATTGTCGCATTGAATCATCTAATTTACCAGATAATTGATGAATTTGTACTTGAATATTCTCTAGACTTTGTGCTTGTTTTAATTCTTTACTTTCATAAGTAGACATATCTTTCAATGAAAGAGCCACACTCTTTTTAAGCTTTTGAATATATTTAAGTTCATCTTGTAATTCAAGATATTCTTTTTTCATTCTTTTTTCATCTTTTGATAAATGATCTAATTCTTTAATAAAGATTTCTTTAGATAACTCTTCTTGAATATTAAGTTCACTTGAAAGTTGTTTTGTTTGTTTAACAAGCATTTCCTTTTTTTGATTAGATAAGAGTATTTTTTGTAAGATATCTTGTAACCTATGTTCTTGTTGTTTTACTTTTTTAGCTTGTTGATCTAATTTTTCTTTTGTTATATCTTCTTTTTCAATTTGTGCCGGATGAGGATGATGTAAAGAGCCACAAATAGGGCATGGTTGATCCTCTTTTAATTGTAATGCAAAAATACCTGCTTGTTTTCTAAAATACAATTTTTCCATTTGATTATATTGCATTTTTTCATGATCAACTTGTTTTTCAACAACTGTATAGTCTTCTTGTAAATCACTTTTATTTTCATTAAGTTTGAGTATTTGATCATAATAATCCGACAATTGATGAACTTTTACTTTTTGTTCGTTTAAACGAACATATTGTTGTTTGATCAGTTCATATTTAGATTGTATTTGTTGTTCGCTTTGGATTCTTTCTTGATCTCTTTGCAACCCATTTTCAAATTTTTCTTTCTTTTTTAAAAAGAGTTTATGTTCTTCATCTAACATTCTATATTGTTGTTTTAAAGTTTGTAAGTTTTGATAATCATTTTGATATTGATAGATTTGATTGATTAATTGTTTCGTTTCTTGAATTTGGTTTTGTAATTTTTCTTTTGTTTGTTGTTTGTAGTCAAGAGAATTTGCTTGTACCTTTTTTTCTTGATAATCTTTTTCAAGTTTTTTTAATTGTTTTAAAAAATCTTCTTGATTTAAGTTTAAGGTTTGAAGTTTCTTTTGTTGTTTAATATAAGAAATATATAAATAATTTGTTTCTTGTGCTTTTTTTAAAGTATCTACAGTTTTATTTAATTCTTGATAGTCATTTTCTTGTTTCTTTAAATCTTGAAATTGTTGTTTTAAATCTTTTAATTGTATTAATCGTTGATTTTGCAAGCGATAGAGTTGTAATTGTTGTTTCTTTTGATCTAAATCTTTTTTTAAATCATCATATTCTTTTTGTTGACTTGCGATAAGTTTTGTTTGTTTAGATAAATATTCTTGATGATCTTCAACTTGTAATTCTTGCATCAAATCTTTCCTTTTATTCAATAACAAATCATATTTATCTTGATATACTTTCAAATGAACTTTAAGTTTTTCTTCTAACTTTTGATACGTTTCACTATGAAATAACTCTCTTAATACTTTTTCTCTTTCATCACTTGAAGCCATAATCAATTTTGTAAATTCTCCTTGAGCAATCATACAAATCTGTTTAAATTGTTGATCATCGACCCCTAATAAAGAAATCATTTTTTGATTGACTTCTTTAATACCTTCGACCATTTTACCATCTGGTAAAGTAAGTAACGCTGAAGGTTGTTTAGGTGTTTTTTTCCCTTCTAGATAATATTTAGGATTTCTTTTAATTGTATAATTTTGTTGATGCAAAGAAAATGAAAATTCAACAAAAGTAGGAATTTCATTTAAGGCATGATCACACCTTAAACTGTCTGTTTGTCTAATTTGACCACTTGTTTTACCATATAAGGCAAAGATCATAGCATCAAAAATCATCGTTTTTCCACTACCTGTAGGCCCTGTAATTAAAAAGAGACCATCTTCTTGAAATGATTCAAAATCGATTGTAATTGTATCTGGATAAGGTCCAAACGCTGATAATGTAAGGCTAATGGGCATCATCTTCACTTACCTCCTCTAGTAATTGTTGAATAATTTCTTCACTTTCTTGACTCATTGCTTCACCTTTCATTTTTTCATAGAATTCTTTAAATATTTCTATTGGAGATTGTTTTTCAACATCTAAGGAAGAAGCTGTTTGATTTGTTTTAAGTTTTTCTAGTGATTGATAAGTAATTTGTAATAAATAAGGGTATTTTTCTTTTAAAAAATCATATGCATGACCTATGACTTGTTTATCTAATAATTCTATCGCTACAAAATCATTTTCATTATTTGGATAATGTAAAACATCTTCATATTTTCCAACGACCTTCACTAAATCTTTTTGTGGCTTTAAAGGAATAATTTGCGTAGAAACCCCAGTTTCATCAATAGTTACTTCAACCATTCCTTTTTTTTGATGAACTTCATCAAATGAATACTTCATTAAACTTCCTGCATATCTTACATAATCATATTTAATTTTTTGACTTGCATGAATATGACCTAAAGCTACATAATCAAAATCTTTACATAAATCAACATCAATAATTTCACTACCACCCACGGAAAGAATTACTTCACTTTCACTTCTAATCACTTCTTTATTTCCCGCAATAAATTGATGTGTTACAAGAACTTTAGGATGGTCTTCAACAAATGTTTGTTGACTTAAATAATATGCAAAAGCATCCTGATACGTTTTTAAATCATCTTTTTCATATAAATAACGTATATAAGAAGGTTTAAAAAAAGGAACCAAATAAAAATAAACACCTTCTATTTCAATTGGTCTTATTTCTTTTTCAGGATAAGAAACAATATACAAACCTTGACTTTGAAGTAAAGAACTTGCAAAATCAAGTCTTTCACTGCTATCATGATTTCCTGAAATGATCAATACTTTTTTATGATAATGTAAAATCATTGCTTCTAAAAAATGATTTAAAGCGACTATACTTTCTTTAGAGGCAATTGCACGATCATAAACATCTCCAGCAATTACTAAAGTATCTATTTTTTTTTGAACCATATAATTCATCACTTGATTTAATAAATCAATTTGAATATCTAATAGATTATTTTGATAAATAATTTTACCTAAATGTAAATCCGCTAAATGTATAAATTTCATAATTCCTCCAAATCCAAACAATATATTCTTTTTATATAATCACCTTGATCAAAATCTTTCTTCAAACATGCAGGTACTTCTTTTGTTTCAAGATACTTAAATGGCAATGACTCAATAATCTTACGACTTGCTATATTATCAGGAGAACATGTAATCATTAATTGTTTAAATCCTTTTTCTTTTGCTTTATCAAACAATAATAAACAAGCATCTTTACTATAATGATGCCCTCGGTATTCCTTTTCTATCGTATAACCAATATGTCCATCATAGTATCTTTCTTCATTACTACCTTCTCTTAAGACAATTCTTCCTACTTCTATATGATCGACCATGATTAAATATATATAATAAGGTTTCCAACCACGTGGAAGATTCTCTTTTTCATATGTTAAAAGTTCTAATTTCATAAAATCACCTATCCTTATTGTATCATGTATCTTTCAACAAATTAATATAATAATCTCTTTTAAATCCACTTATTTCCACTTTAAAAATTTATTTTACATATTCTTTATTTATTTAAAATATGCTATTATAGATAGTAGGAAGTGATAAATATGTATAATTTATATAAAGAATATCTAGAATCTGAAGAAACTGATCTAGAATACTTTGACTGGTTAGATAATCAAATACTTTTACGTTCTCGTGATAGAAAAATTAAAGAAGCGAATCAAAAAGCCGAGAAAGAGAAGAAAAAAGCGGAGGAAGCAAACCAAAGAGCTGAAAAAGCAAATAACGAAATAGATAGTATTCTTGATGAAACAAAGAAAAGTATTATTAAGTATATTAAAATGCAATTTCATGAAGATATCAGTGATTTTATAAGCACTTTTTCTAAACAACAAATTCGTAATCTTCAAAAACATCTATATGATTTTGAAGAATTTGAAGAATTAAAAAATTGGGTTTGTCAAGAAAAGTGTGTAAGTAATTTAAAACTTACTAAAAAATAGGTTATTCAAGTTTGTGATTATTTCTTGTAGTGTCACTAAAAGAACTTGCATTTAATAAACAGCAGTGTTAAAACTTATCTTTAATACTGCTGCTTTTTAAGTATATAAAAGGTTATGCAATATAGAATAATTGCATCCTTCTCAAATCAAAAGAATAAGCAGACTCGCTTATTCTTTTTAACTATCTTATTAATTGTCTTAATTCTCCAACATCAAGAGAATATCTTTCTGCTACCATACGATTTACTTTTCCAGTATTTACTAAAGTAGCAAGTGATGCATTTAATGTTGTCATTCCTTCATTTCTTCCAGTTTGAATCATTGTATCTATTTGATGACCTTTATTTTCCCTAATTAAATTTTTAATAGCGTCATTAGCAATCATGATTTCTAAAGCAGCTGCTCTTCCTTTACCACTTGCAAGTGGTAAAAGTTGTTGAGTAACAACCGCTTGTAAAACAGAGGCTAATTGAGCACGAATTTGAGCTTGTTTATGAGGAGGGAAAACATCAATAATACGATCAATTGTTTTAGGAGCACCAATAGTATGAAGCGTACTAAATACAAGATGGCCTGTTTCAGCTAAAGTAATAACTGCTTGAATCGTTTCATAGTCTCTCATTTCTCCAACAAGAATAACATCTGGATCTTCACGCATGGCACTTTTTAAAGCTGTATCAAAAGAATCAACGTCTTCATAGACTTCCCTTTGATGAATAAGAGCTTGTTTTTGTTGATATACATATTCAATTGGATCTTCAATGGTAAGAATATGACAATTTCTCATTGAAGAAATAAAATCAATCATTGCTGCTAAAGTTGTTGATTTTCCACTTCCTGTAGGACCGGTTACTAGAACAAGTCCTCGAGGAAGTAAAGCCAATTTATGTAAAACATCAGGTAAATTTAATTCTTCTAATGTCTTGATTTGTTCATTGATGATACGAATTGCGGCTGTCATATAACCTTGTTGAAAATAAATATTAACACGATGTCTTCCTAAATCATTTACATAGACAAAGTCAGCATCTTCATGTTTTTCTACAATCTTTAAAATTCGATCTTTACACATTGATAAAATCATTTCTTTTATTTCTTCATTACTAAAAGCTTGTTCAAATCCAATAAGTTTTCCATCTTGTCTCAATGTTATACCTGTATTTTCACCAATATGGACATCACTACATCCTTTAATTCTTGCATCATTTAAAATATCATTAATATTTGCCATAACATTCCCCTTTAATCAATATAAGCAATAATCTTATTGAATTCATCTACTGTTGTTTTACCTTCTTTAACTAGTTTTAAAGCTTGATCTCTTAAAGTTTCTACTCCTTGTTCTTCAACAAGATATTTCATAATATCATCTATTTCTTCTTGATTAGAAATCATTTTACGTACTTTACTATCTATTTCAATAACTTCATGAATAGCAATTCTCCCCTTATAACCTGTTTGATTACAATGAGGACAGCCTGTTCCTTTAGAAATATATTTAATTCCTTCTTGTAAAGCTAATCGATCAGATAAAGAAGTGGCTACTTCCTTTTTACAATAAGGACAAACCTTTCGCATTAAACGTTGAGCAACAACACCTACTAAACTGTTAGCGACCATATAAGGCTCAACACCCATTTCTTCAAGTCTAACAATCGTACTAATAGCATCGTTCGTATGTAATGTACTGACAACCAAATGTCCTGTAATAGCTGCACGAACAGAAATTTCAGCAGTTTCTTTATCACGAGTTTCTCCAACCATGATTACATCTGGATCTTGTCTCATTAAAGCACGCAATCCTCTATCAAATGTAAGGCCAGACATTGTATTGACTTGCATTTGATTAATACGATTTAATTTTCTTTCCACAGGATCTTCAATCGTTGAAATATTGATTTGTCCTTGAGCTAATTTTTCAAGGATCATATAAAGTGTTGTAGTTTTCCCACTTCCAGTAGGGCCTGTTACATAGATAATTCCATGTGGCATAGACATCATATGATTCACTTTCTTAAAGTTTTCTTCTGTCATTCCAAAAGTACTTAAGCGATCAATAGTACTATTAGAATTCAAATAACGCATAACAATCTTTTCACCAAAGATGGTAGGAATAACAGATACACGAATATTTAATTCGACTCCATCAATTACTCCCATAAAATGACCATCTTGAGGTAATCTTTTTTCAGCAATATCCATGTTAGATAAAATTTTAATTCTAACAATCAAAGCCGCTTGTATATTTTTATTTAAATCTAAATAATCAACAAGCATTCCATCAATACGCATTCTTACATGTAATTTATCTTCAAATGGTTCAATATGAATATCAGAAGCACTTGTATTATATCCTCTAATTAACAATGAATTTAATAATTTAACAACAGGTGTATCATCTTCATTCGCATCAAATAAATTTAGATCCTCTTCTACTTCAGGTAAAGTCGATTCATCAATATCATCTACTAAATTCAAAGTATCAACATCTGAATAATATCTTTCAATAGCAATTTGAATATCTGCTTTTGTTGCAAGTGAAACACTAATACGACAACCTGAAACAAGTCTTACATCTTCTAACCCATAATAATTTAAAGGATCACTTGTTGCTACTGTTAACACATTGTCATTAAAAGCATAACCAATGACATTATATTTTTGTGCCATTGCTTCAGGAACCTTTTTAACAGCATTAATATCAAAATCTATATTATCCAATGAAACTAAAGGCTCAGCTAATTTATCAGATAAAGCTTCTAACATTTGTTGTTCACTAACAAAACCTAAATCTATTAAATGTTCCCCTAATCTTTTACTTCTATCTTTCTTTTGGGCATCTAATGCAATCTGTAACTGTTCTTCATTAATATACCCATATTCTTTTAATACTTCACCTATTGGTAAACTTTTCATGTGTCAACCTCCATCAATTTACTGTACTCCAAAAATAATTTGGATTTGGATTACCATTAACAATTTCTAACATATGTGGCCATGTTGTTGGATTATTATCTTTATTTATATTTTGCATGGCTTTAAGATATCCTAAATCTTGAGCTTCAGAATATAAAACAATATCACCCTTTAAGTATGCACTATTTTTATTCCAGTCACGAGATAAAATTTGCCATCCAGAAGATGCACTTGATCCGGGACCTCCAGATCCATCTAATACTTTCAAATAATATTGTTTAATACCGTTTTTTTCTTCATTATATATATAATCACCTATTTTATAATCCGTTTTATTAACATCATATTTAGGAATGCTATTAATTTGGCTTTCCGTGAGTTGATCCAATTTATTTAAAACTGTATCAGTTCTTCTTATTGAAATATCATCACAATTATGTACATCTTTTGTAACCGTATTTTTAGGACCAATATACTTCCAATAGGTCTGCTTTCCATTAAATCCATCTGGCGCATATCCATCAGAACTATCACTGCCAACTCCCATAGAATACATATCCTGTAAGCATTGATAATAACATTGTTCTTTTTCAAAAAAAACAATATCACCTTTAGTATATGCACTGAGTGGACTATAATTTTTATCTATCTTTTTCCACCATCTTGCTTTACTTTTATCAGGTGAAGTAGCATTGCTTTTATCTTGAATTAACTGCCACCATGACCCATCACAATAAACAAAATCACCTTTACTATAATGTCTTCCTTCTACATAATCACCACGATTATTTTTCGTATTAATACATTCAACCTGTTTAGCAACTGTTATTTCGCTATCCGTTTTGTCATTTTCACTATTACCTTTTGATGAGTCATCTTTTATATAATAAAGTTTTGTATTTTCTGATAACTGTGTCGTACTAGAAACATTACTAAATAAAGTCGTTTTATCAGTTGTATTAATATTAAAATTGACCAACTCATATGTATTCTTTGTTGAATATACTTCTTCTGTCCCATTTAAATACTTAAGCGTTAAATCCAAACGATATCCATTAGTGGTAAAACCTCTAACATCCATTTGTAAATCTCGATTATTAATATAATAGTCATCATCAAAAACTGCTTTACCATCACGATAAAGTCTACCTTTATTTTTATCGTTTTTTAATACATAAAGATAATGCCAATCTCTATCATCTGGTTTAGTATTTGATACTCTTACATCTGTTGCATAGGTGATTTCATTGCTAATAAAATCTAGAACACCATCTAATGTTTGTTTATCTAAAGATTTCTTGGTTGTTGTATCAAAATAACCTAATGAATTGACTAAGATTCCACCAGTAATTGTCATAATAATAGAAGCAATTAAAAGTACAACAACAATTTCAACTAACGTCATACCTTTATTATTTACTTTTTTTATCATCTTAGTCACCCTCTTTTCTATTTTGATGTTGTATAATAAATCCATTCATTACCACTTATTATTTTATAAAACTCTGAATATGTTTTATTTTCAAGTATTTTTGTACTTATTTCACTTTTTGGAATTAACCAAGTATCTTGATCATCTTCAACAGTTGTATTATCAAGCAATGCCCATATATCTGTTGGACGATCTCCTTTTTTTGCCTTATCACCAACTAATATGAATACGTATTTTTTGTATCCTTCATCTTCAAAAAAATCTTTATAAGTTAAATTTTCTCTAGTACTATCTGATATATACATACATGGTGTAATATATTTATACTTTTCCTTATCAAAATCTTTGTTATAAGTTCCAATAACCTCTAATAATGAATCTAGTTCTATATCAGGGTATATACTTGCATATAATTTAGGTAAATTTGTAATAAAATCTGATTTGTTTGCACCTGTTTTTTGCATCATCCACTCTTTTATATACTCTTTAGTCTTTCCTTCAAATAATTTATCATTTGACGTGACTCCTTGCTCTTTTAAATAATTCGAAAATTCTTGCATCATTTTGCAATAATTTTTATAAATATTTCTTCCTTTCACAGTTTCACTAATTTGGATAGATGGAATAAAATTTGAAAGATTAACATCTTTATATGTTTTACTTGTTGCTTTTTTATAAGTACCATTTACGACAATAGGCTTACTTCCTTCAGTTATAGTAATCGAATAATTAGCTAAAGTATCATCCACATCAATATCTGTATCTTTATTTTCTTCATCAACTAGAGCTTTTTGTTGCTTATTCGTTACATCTTTATAATGATTAGAATCTGTAAAAAGATTAAGTGCAGTAACAAAACCAACCACAATAATTAAAGATGCTGTACTAATAATTAATAGAGAGATGATTACTTCAATAAGTGTCATACCTTTTGTATTTTTCATATTCATCCCTCCTACTCAATTTTTAACCATTGATCTGTATTGCTTACAGCATTTTTTATACTGTCTACATTTAAAAAATCACTTTCTCTAAATGATTTATTTTTAGTAACATACCAAGATTGATCATAATAAATAAGATAAACATCTCCATTACTTGCACCACTTGAAGGAGATGCATAGATAAAATACTTTCCATTACTATTTGGAAATACATGAAAATTAACATATAAATCTGGATACCATGTATTATTGTTAAAAACAATATTTTGATCTTTAACTTTTCGATAAATATCATCTTCTAATTTATCGAACTGATTATTTTGTGTCATACATGTTAAATACGCTTGTTTAATATGATAATCAGAGCCCTCTTTATTCTTAAACCACCAATCGCAATTATAATTAGCATCCGTAGTTTTATTCATATACTTACATTGATCTTTATACCAATCAATAAATGTATAAATATTTTTAAAATCTCCATAGTATTGATTCAACATAACCGTAAGTCTTTTATCAAGTGTATCTGCTATATTACTTCCTTCTGGCAAACCAATATTATTGTCATTATCATTATCTGTACTACCATTATTTCCTGAATCATTTCCACTTGAATTACTATCAGTAGAAACATTTAAATTTCCACTTGTATCATACCTTTTACATTTCCATTGATTATTAGACTGCGTTAAATAAGCATAAATTGTATAATCTTCATCATGATAATTAGCTTTTAGTGATGCAATAATTAAATTTTCTTTTTTTCGATTAATTTTAATATTTGAAATTGTTCCATAAGGAACAGAACATTCCATCTTTGATACATTAATTTGTTTACCTGTATCTGGAATTAGCTGAGAACTATTTTCATCATTTTCAATAGCATCAGCTAGAGATTTAATTGCCGAATTGGCAATCAATTCAACTTGTGTCTTATTTCTATTTTTAATAGATTGATTATAAGACATATATGCAAAAGACAAAGAGGCACCTACAATGACTACAAGAACCATAATCAATGTAATTGACCATACAATTGTTGATCCCTTTTTATTTTTCATTGTTTGCACCTCTTTTACTATTTTTCTACCATATAAACTGTATATGTAATTGTTAAATCCAAGTTACCTGTTGAATTTTCATAGGCAACAGAATTAATATGTAAACCACTCATATTTTTAACATCTTCAATTAAATTGAGTAAATTAGCTTTTGTTCCTTTACATGTTTGAGTAACAACACATGAATAAACTAAAGCATTGGATGATTTAGATTCATCTGTATTATCATTTGCGTTATCAGATGAATTATCATCACTCTTTTTACTTGATAAATCTGTTTGTGTTATTTCAGACATTGTTAAATTAGTAGGACTAATTTTATGTTCTATTGTTAGATTTGTAATCAATTGATCAATATCTTCTTTTGACATAAGATTGTAAAATTGATCATTTAAAGCTTTAATTTCTTGATTAACATTCATAATTTGTGTTTTGATATCTTCTGTTGAAGAAGATGAACTTGTTCCTTTTAATTCAGTAAGTTGTAATTCTAAACTATCTTTTGAAGACTTTAATGATGTATGCGACGTTAATTGTGGTTGTAATAAAATCAACCATCCAAAACAAACAATCAATAAAATCACTAATATATAAATCAATGTCTTTTCTCTAGAAGAAAGTTTTTTAAATGAATCTTTAATCTTGTCCACTTGTCGTTCCTCCTTCTAATGTACATGTAATCGATGATTTATAAGTAATTGGTGTCGTATTCGTTACTGCTTGTGTTGTTGTCGCACCTGTTGTAGGATCTGTTACGGTTTCCGTTGTTTCACTAACACCACCATCTTGAGTATACCCATTGTAATCAACTGTTTTAAAAGTACCTGATTCTCTTAGTGTTCTTACTGTTTCTTCACAACCATTAACTTTAGAAGCTGTTACAGTAAGTGATATAGCTCCTGTTTCTTGATTAAATGATATTGAATCAATTGTTAAGTTCTTACATGATTTATCAATTGTTTCTAAAATACCTTTATCAATTTGAGGGTATTTTGATAATGTTTGTGTAATTGTTTGTAAGTTTGTAAGTTGTTCATTGAGCTTACTTAATTCTTTTTGTTGATCAGAATTTGTATTAGATGCTGTTGCAGCAAGAGCCTCTTCTATTTGTGTATGCAATGTATCAACATCCTTTTGCAAGTTCCTATTAGTGATTGTTAAATAAAGTGTACTTGTCGCAAAAATAAGAATGAGTAAAACAGGTAATGCGATAAGCAAGAGTGTTTTAGAATTTGTATTTATTTTTTTCTTTGTTTTATAGACAGATAAAAAATCAATATCTTTGTTACTGTTTCTTGCCATCTTATCTCCTCCATAAACTTCCTACAAATAAATATTTATGAATAGGAAAATTATTATCTTTACTACAAGTATAGTTTGTTGGTTTAAAACGAGATGTCTCAATACTCAAATTAGAAGAAATAGTTGACATCAACATATCTTCTTCATAAGTTTCTAGCCCAGCAAAATAGATTTTTTCTAATTGGGCATCTTTATAAGCACCTTTAGTAAACTGCATTAATTTAGTAAGCGAATTGGATAATTCAGTAATAAAAGCAACTGTTCCACGATCAGAGAAAATACGTGTTCTATTAGCTATTTCATATTGTCCATTAATAAATAAATAATGAATAACATCTTGTCCATTGATTACTGTTAAAACATAAGATAGATTTGTTAATTTAAGAATAGATTCTGTTAATTTAATAATTGAATTTGTCATAATATCAATTGATTCTAATGAAATTCCCATTTCATCAAACAAATCAATATACGGCTTTAAAAACTCTCTTTCCATTGCCGCACACAAAACAAGTTGACCTTCTTTACCCTCAACTTTATCTTTTATAACAGCATAATCATATAATAAATCCGTATATTGACTTTCAACATCAATAAATTCATCCTTTACAAATTGAAGCATTTGTTTATGAGAAACTTCTGGTAAAACAGAACACTTCACTAAAATTTGTCCACTATCGACAACAAGTCTCACACTATCAACATTTTCTTTTTTTAAATCAAGTAAAACATCTCTAATAGGTTGATCATCAAGAATATTCCCATCTAACATTGTTCCTTCAACAAATTCAAATTCTTTGTAAGAAGAAATATGAATATTATTCTTTGAAACATTTCCTTGAACCATTTGTAATCCTTTTGTTGATAAAAATACAATATAACTCATAATTCCTCCTACATATTTCCTACATTGTTATACAATGTATAAATTGGTAATAATACAGATATAATAATTAAACAAATAACAACTGCTAAAAAGATAATCATTAATGGTTGAATAAGGGTAATCATTCTTTCTGATGCTTGTTCTGCTTCAAAATCAAAATCATCTGCAAGAGTAGTAAGCATTGATTCCAAACGCCCACTTTCTTCTCCTACAAAAATACTACTTGTTAATTTAATATCAAAACCATCAATGTCCTTGATTGCTTGAGATAAACTTTCCCCGTTTCTTAATTTCTTAATAGCTCCGTCAAACTGTGATTCAATATAAACATTACCAATCGTTGTTTTAGCAATATTTAAAGCATTAACAATAGACATCCCACTTGTGTATAAAGAACATAAAGTTCTCGCAAATCTACTCGTATAAATTGTCATCAACAATTTACCAAACTTAGGAATTTTTATTTTTAATTTATCTACTTGAAAACGTACCTTTTCTACTCTAAGTAAAGCAATAAAAGTGACAACCAAACCTGCAGCAATCAATAAGACAAAATACCAATAATCTTGTAAAAACTTAGAAATACTAATATTGATTTTAGTAATCAATGGTAATTCAACATTTTTAAAAATATCAAAGAAAGAAGGAAGCACTGCTAAATAAACAATCAACAAAACAGCAATTGTAATAACAATCAAAATAATAGGATACATCATTGCTGACTTTGTTTTACCTTTAATACGATGATCCTTAGAATACTGATTAGACATCGTTAAAGCCGTTTTATCCATATCCCCACTTGCTTCACCTGAACGATACATTTGAATCATTAAATTAGGAAAAGCAACACCTTGAGCTTCCATAGCAGCGGATAAGGTATATCCTTGTTGTAACTTTACATAAATATTTTCATAAATTTTTTTTATTTTTTTATTCATTTGGCACTTTATACAAAACATTGCTCAAAATACGCTTTTCCATTGTGATCTATTTCCATAATCATATACCCTGCACGGCGATCTGCCTGCCTTGGATAAGAAAGACTTCCTGGATTGAGCACAGTAAGATTTCCATCTACTTCCAGATGCGGCACATGAGTATGTCCATACATTACAATATCTACCCCACGCCTTCTTGCCTCTTTTTTCAGTTCTTTCGTTCCCATAGAGACATAGTAAGAGTGCCCATGTGTGATAAACACTCTATACTTTCCTATAAAAAACTCCTGCTCCCTGCTCAGATCTGAAAAGAAATCATTATTTCCCGCAATAATATGTGTCTCACAGTCTGCCAGTGCACAGATGTAGTCTTCTCCCCCCTCTACATCTCCAAGATGGACCAGCATGTCAATCGGTCCCTCTCTGTCCAGAACCTCCTCCAGATTCCGGTGTCTCCCATGCGTATCGCTCACGATCAGTATCTTCATTGTTTCACCTGTCATTTTCTTCGAATATTATTTTAGTGTTTCCTTTTTTTCGGAACACGAACCTTTTATTTCTTTGGATGCTAATCTTCCTGCTGCATTTTTTGTTCGATAATCTCTCTCATCAAACGGAGTGCCTTTCCCCTGTGGCTAAGTTCATTCTTCTTTTCCGGGTCCAGTTCTGCAGTTGTACATCCGTATTCTGGAAGATAAAAAATCGGATCATATCCAAATCCATGTTCTCCGGCAATCTCATATCCAATCCGCCCCTCAATAGTACCTCTTACAGTCTCTTTGCTTCCATCTGGAAATACTGCTGCGATTGCACAGACAAATCTTGCTGTGCGCTTCTCATCCGGAACTCCTTCCAAACGCTGCAGCAAAAGATTATTTTTAATCTCATAAGAAGTATCTGTTCCCGCGTATCTCGCCGAATAGATGCCCGGTTCTTTATTCAAATAATCAATTTCCAATCCCGAATCATCTGCCAGCACGATCGCATCTGTCAATTTTGCAATCGCTTCTGCCTTGATCATCGCATTTTCTTCAAATGTGGTTCCATCTTCTACGATATCCACATCAATCCCAGCCTCTTTCATTGAGGAGACCGGAATTCCGAGATTCTCTAAAATCATCCGGATTTCTTTCATTTTATCTTGGTTTCCTGTCGCAAATATGATCTTTCTTTCCATGTTCTTTCTCCCTGTCCCTTTTTGCAAGCAGGATACAGATCCTTTTCTTTGCACATCCATATCCTGCATTGTCATTCACTTTCTATTTATGTTCTGTCTAAATTTCCGGATATTTCTTCCTTCTCGGCGGCTTTGGACCGAGGAATTGATAAAAGTACGTCTTTAGCATTCCATTGTAAATCTTTCGGTTCTTGTCTGCTTTCCTTCCAAAATACCGTTCCGTTTCCTCATAACTCGTAATCATATATGCCGACCAGCTGTCCAGCTTCTTAAAGCTCTCACCGAATTCTCTATACAGCGCCGGAAGTGCAGACTTTTCCTCAAGTCTCTCTCCATATGGAGGGTTGGTGATGATAAATCCATACTTCTTTGGATGTCTTAAATCCTTTACTGCCCGCTCCTGAAAATGAATCAAATGCTCTACGCCTGCTTCTCTCGCATTCTCTCTGGCCGCTTTTACAACTTCCCCATCAATATCATATCCCTGAATATCCACTTCAATATCATCGTCAATTAGGCTATTCGCCTCATCCACCGCCTCGTACCAGAGTTTTCGCGGAATCAAGTTTGTCCACTCCTCCGCCGTGAAAGAGCGATTCATCCCCGGTGCGATATTGGCAGCGATCATCGCCGCCTCAATTGGAAATGTCCCACTTCCACAGAATGGATCTATAAAAATCCTGTCTTTTTTCCACGGTGTCAACAAAATCAAAGCGGCTGCCAATGTCTCTGTAATCGGCGCTTTGCTGGACAACTGACGATATCCTCTCTTATGAAGAGAAACTCCCGAAGTGTCGATTCCTACCGTCACGATATCTTTCATTAAAAATACCCTCACCGGATAAGACGCCCCATTCTCTTCGAACCAGTCAATATGATAATGCTGCTTCATCCGGTTAACCATCGCCTTTTTCATGATAGACTGAATATCTGAAGGACTGAACAATTTACTCTTTACAGAAGCGGCCTTGGCCACCCAAAATTTTCCATCCTCCGGAATATATTTTTCCCACGGGATCTCCTTGGTCCGCTCGAACAATTCATCAAACGTCACTGCTTTGAAACTTCCAACCTTCAGCAGCACTCTCTCCGCGGTCCGCAAAAACACATTCGCCCGGCAAATCGCACTTGCATCCCCGGCAAAAGTCACTCTTCCATCTTCTACATTTATAATCTCATATCCTAAATCTTGTATTTCTCTCTTTAAAACTGCTTCCAGTCCAAAATGGCATGGTGCAATCAGCTCCAGTTTCTCCATCTTCTTCCTCCCGATGTTCTGTATTTCATTTTTATGATACCGCAACTTGTCTGGATGCACAACTATTTTCGCATCAATAAAAAAGCCTCCGGCGGTATTTTCATACTACCAAAGGCTTTCTGTCAGATTCTTTTAAAAGTATTCCTATTTAAGACATTTGAAGTATTACAGCACTGGCTCTTTTCTGCTGATTAGTAATCACAATTTCCGTAAGAATTTTCGTTGCTCTCTGAATTCTTATTTTTGTTAGATGCTTTGCTGCTGTTTTTTGATGTCATGCGATCCGATGTCTTGTTGCTATTTTTTGATGTCATTCGATCTGAAGCTTTGCTGCTGTTTCCGGAATATCCATCAGAATAAGATGAATAAGATTCACTGTTTTTGGCTTTGTTTGTTGTTTTCGCATTCTTTGCCATTTTAAATTTCCTCCTGCAATTTGCTGCTCACTCGTGAATAGTTACATTCTTATTATCCCTGTTCAGTAAAAAACTATGCAGCTTCCGGAGGTTTTTCATTTGTAAATTTTGCCAATATTTTGCTTTTTTTCTAATTTAAGCTTGCTTTTTATTACGTATTATATTATACTACTGCTTGTAGGAAGGAAACTTCTTACAACCCCTTATTAATTATTTATACTCCCCTCAAAAGACCGTTGGCTCCCCCAACGGTCTTTTATTTTGCTATTTTAGGCTTATTCTCCCCACTTTCCCCATTTTTACTATTTTCAGATTCTTCTCACCGCCTGTGATTTTCTACGATTCGCAGCACAATCCAAATCACAAGAAGAGGAACCAGCACAGGTGCCAACATACTGATCAACCCAGTGAGCAACGAAATTACAAGCACCAAAATCAGCACAATCCCGACACAAACTGCCGCTATCTTCCATCCGGTAATTTTCTTAATGTTTATCTCCGGTGTTCCAAATGGTGCCTCCTGCTCTGCCTCTTCATAATCGGCATATGTGTATTGATCCTCCGTTTCATTTAAAGGAGAGTCAATGATAGACCTTGCGATCACCCACGGATCCCCGAGAAGATCCATCACTTCCTTCTCTGACTTTCCATTTTTGACTTCCTCTGCAATATAACTTCGGTAATAGTCCACATGCTCTCTGACCTTTGCCGGATTCATCTCGGCTTCCAAAGCATGCTCCAACTGTTTTAAAAATTCATGTCTATTCATCTATTTCCCCCAGATTTCCTGTATCTACTTGACACTCCCACAACAAATGCCGAAGAGAATGCCTTCCATGCAGTCACAGTCCCTTATGACAAACAGTCCCCCGCCAGGCAGACCAGGCGGGGGACTGTCTGATGTTTCTTATCTTCTTTCAAAATAAAGAATAACATAAACTTCTTTTGAATCCAATAGGAACATCCTTAATATTTTATTAAAAGAATCTAAGAATTTTTACAATTTCCACTATTCTATCTTCACAACAAAAGATCTGTACTATACCTCAAACAGAAGGTCTCCATAAGATGGCATCGGCCAAATATTTTTATCAACAATCATCTCCAGCTGATCGACCGGACGACGCAGATGCTCCATCGCAGGCACAACATGACGTTCAAAAAAGCATGCCTGCTCCATTCCTTCCTCTTTCTTTGCAGCTTCTTCTGTTACTTTCTCCAGCTCTTTTAGCGCATTCTTTGTCTCTGCAAGAAGATTCGATGACTGGGTAAGAAGTTCTTCCTGCACATCGATCACCGCTACTGCACATGCCTGACGCACTTCATTGATAGACTTCGCAAGCGATGTAATATAGGTGATCACTGCCGGAATGATATGTTTGCTTGCAATATCGATCATTGCTCTCGCCTCGATATTTACCGCTTTGGCATATGCCTCATATTTGATTTCCGCTCTTGACTCTAATTCTGCTCTTGTAAATACACCGAATTTTTCAAAGACTTCAACCGATTCCTCTTCTACCAATGCCGGAATCGTATCTACCATTGTTTTTAAATTCGGAAGCCCTCTCCGCTTTGCTTCCTCAACCCACTCATCTGAGTACCCATTTCCGCTGAAAACGATTCTCTGGTGTTCGTAAGCATATTTTTTGATCAGATCATGGACACCTCTGTCAAAATCTTCTGCCTCTTCCAGATAATCACATGCCTCCGCAAATGCTTCCGCCACAATTGTATTTAAAATGACATTTGGCGCTGCAACCGAATCTCTGGAACCAACCATACGGAACTCAAATTTGTTCCCAGTAAACGCAAATGGTGAAGTACGATTTCGGTCTGTTGCATCTTTCGTAAAATCAGGAAGTGTCGACACGCCAGTGTGCAGTCGTTCGCCTTTCAGACTATGTGTCGCTTCTCCTGTACTGATCAGCTGCTCCAAAACATCCTCCAGCTGTTCTCCAAGAAAGACAGAAATAATTGCCGGCGGCGCCTCATTTGCCCCGAGACGCTGATCATTTCCTACATCTGCTGCTGACTCTCTCAAAAGTTTCGCATGGCGGTCTACCGCTCTTAATACGCAAGTGAGCACAAGAAGAAACTGGATATTATCGTGCGGCGTCTTTCCTGGATCCAGCAAATTGATTCCATCATCAGTCGTCAGCGACCAGTTATTATGTTTTCCTGATCCATTCACTCCTGCAAACGGCTTTTCATGAAGCAGGCACTGAAGGTTATGTTTGTATGCCACCTGCTTTAATGTCTCCATGACAAGCTGATTATGATCCACTGCCACATTGCACTGTGCATAGATCGGAGCAAGTTCATGCTGAGCAGGAGCCACCTCATTGTGCTGCGTCTTTGCCGATACTCCTAGCTTCCACAGTTCCTTGTTCACATCTTTCATAAACGCTGCAATTCGTTCTCTGATCGCACCAAAATAGTGATCGTCAAGTTCTTGTCCTTTCGGTGGCATTGCTCCGAACAGTGTTCTTCCTGTGAATACAAGATCCTTCCTCTTTAAATACTTTTCCCGATCTACAAGAAAGTATTCCTGCTCTGCCCCTACCGATGGGATTACTTTAGAAGAGGTCGTATTTCCAAACAGACGAAGGAGCCGCATTGCCTCCTTATCGATTGCCTCCATCGAGCGCAGCAGCGGAGTCTTTTGATCGAGCGCCTCTCCATTGTACGAACAGAATGCTGTCGGAATGTATAAAATTGCTCCATTTCCCTCTGCATCTTTTTTCACAAATGCAGGAGAAGTACAATCCCATGCTGTATATCCTCTCGCCTCAAATGTGGCGCGCAATCCTCCGGAAGGAAAGGAGGAAGCATCCGGTTCCCCTTTGACAAGTTCCTTGCCCGAGAATTCCATCAGTACTTTTCCGTCCTGCTTCGGTGCAGAAATAAATGCATCATGCTTTTCTGCCGTCGCTCCTGTCAGAGGCTGGAACCAATGAGAGTAGTGTGTTGCCCCCTTCTCGATCGCCCACTCTTTCATCTCATGTGCGACAACATCAGCAATGGAAGTCTCTAACTCCTTTCCTTCCTGAATCGTCTTCTTTAATTCTCTATATACTTTCTTCGGCAGACGTTCCTGCATGACAGCATCATTAAAGACATTTTCCCCAAAGATTTCCGTTACCTTCATTACTTCGCTCATATTCCCATCCTTCCAAATATTTGTTTCGCTTTTGTTTTCGTTTTCAAATACACTTTAATACGATACTCTAATTTCAGAAAAAAAGCAAGGTTCCTAACACTTGTAATTTCTTATAAATATTGATAAGGAAAAAAGATCGGTGCAGTCACACTGATCTTTTTTCCGAAATCTCTTTTCAATTATCTCTGAACAATTCTTCTGCAAATATTAAGCTTTGTTTACAGATCCGAATAATTCCATTTTCTCTTTTACAGTTGCTTTGATTGCTTCTGCTCCCGGAGCTAATAATTTACGAGGATCGAATCCTTTTCCCTGAAGGTCTTTTCCTGCTTCCACATACTCACGAGTTGCTGCTGCAAATGCTAACTGACACTCTGTATTTACATTGATCTTCGCTACACCAAGGTCAATTGCTTTTTTGATCATATCTTCCGGAATTCCTGTTCCTCCGTGAAGTACAAGCGGCATTGCCCCTGTAAGCTGCTGAATCGCATCTAATGTCTCAAAGCTAAGTCCTTCCCAGTTTTCCGGATATTTTCCGTGGATATTACCGATACCTGCTGCAAGCATTGTTACGCCTAAATCTGCGATTGCCTTACATTCTTGAGGGTCTGCACACTCACCTTTTCCTACAACTCCGTCTTCTTCTCCTCCGATAGAACCTACTTCCGCTTCCAGAGACATTCCTTTTTCAGCACAGATTGCTACTAACTCTTTTGTCTTTGCAACGTTCTCTTCGATCGGGTAGTGAGAACCGTCGAACATAATAGAAGAAAATCCTGCTTCGATACACTTCATACATCCTTCAAAGCTTCCGTGGTCTAAGTGAAGTGCTACCGGAACAGTGATGTTCAGTTCTTCTAACATTCCATTTACCATACCTACTACTGTCTTATAACCTGTCATATATTTTCCGGCACCTTCAGATACTCCGAGAATTACCGGTGAATTACATTCCTGAGCTGTTAATAAGATAGATTTTGTCCATTCCAGGTTGTTAATGTTGAACTGTCCAACTGCATAGTGACCTGCTTTTGCTTTTTCTAACATTTCTTTTGCTGATACTAACATGTTTCTTCCTCCGCTTCTTTTACGTTATTTCACATGCCCTATTATACCTCATATGTAAAAAAAAGGGAACCTTTTTATCACAGAAACTTTCCGGTCGTATCTTGCCTGCTGTTTTAATTAAAATAGAAAAATAAGTGGATGTAATCATAAGTGTAATCATACGTCCGCTCTTTCTTTCCTATGCTCATCTATTTTTTAATAAACAACGTCCCATACAAAGAAGCCCTCACGCATAAGCGATCAGGCTTCGATCAAATAAAATTATTTCCGTTTCTTTAAGATTGTTGCAAGAGCAACTCCGAGTGAAGTAATTCCTACTCCTGCAACCGGAAGTGAGGAAGCTGTGTCACCAGTTTTTGGTGTTGTTCCCTCTTTCTTTGTTTCTGCTGCTTGTGTCTGAACATTTTCCTTATTTTCTTCTGGCGTTGTTGGTACTTCTGGTTTCTGTTCCGGTACTTCTGGTGTTTCTGCATCTGGATTCTCTGGCTGTTCCGGTTTCTGATCTGGGTTCTCCGGCTGTTCCGGCTTTTGATCCGGGTTCTCTGGCTGTTCTGGCTTTTGATCTGGGTTCTCCGGCTGTTCCGGTTTCTGATCTGGCTCTTGTGATTCTCCATTACATACCCAATGTCCCTCTTCCGGGTGATTGATCACCTCATCATATGCTTCTTTTACAAGAACTTGTTCATCCCATGCCGGTTTTGTTTCAATCCAGATATCCTTTTCTTCATAAATAGGCTCCTCACCAACTTGTACATCAACCCATTTAGCCTTTATTGTTATACGGAATTCACCACGATCCGCATGATATACGATATGTTCCCCATACTCTTTAGATAAACCGCCTTCTACAGGATCTTCGTAAAGGCCTATATCTATACCACCACATGTTTGACAAATTGCATGCTTCTGTTTTTCGTAAATAGGCTTAGTACCTACTTGTACTTGTTGTTTTTCATAATATCCTTCAGCTTCATGATGAACCGTCTTGTATTCTGCTTCATGGTGAATGGTTTCCTGCCACGCTTCCTTATCCACTACCCACTCGCAATTATCCCCATGTACATGCTCTTTTTCGCCTGCTATTGCTGATACTTTATCCATCGCAAATACTGTTCCCGTTCCTGCAACACTCAAAGACATAGCAGCAACCAGCGCAACAACAAATTTCTTTCTCATTTGTATCTCCTCCTAAAATTTGCCTTCATGAATCTAAAGACAATATTTAAGAACCCGAATTCTATCCCCTCTTCTATTATCCTTAAATCCAACGCATTTATAACTCACTCCGAGTTATATTTTTATTCTAACTCGCACCGACTTGAAAGTCAATCCTCAAATTATTTCTATAATAAAATCAATTTGAGGTGATAACTTTGAATTATGCGGAACGAATGAGGAATTTAAGACAAGATAACGATCTTTCTCAAAAGAAAGTAGCTGATATGCTAGGAGTTGCTCAAACAACTTATTCTCAATATGAATTAGAAAAGCGACCAATGCCTATTGATTATCTGATAGCGTTATGCAAATTTTACAATGTATCTGCTGATTATATGCTCGGATTGTCAAATAGAAAAAACCCGTAATATTCTGTCAGTGTAACGCTTGCCCCGATGCCCCACCGATCTGTTAGAAGCCGTCGCTTGGGGCATCCTGCAAAACGCTATTTTTTGAATGTAAACAAACAAGGCTATTTGCTATCTATTCATGCCTTTCAACAATTCCTGCATGATTTTCATACCCGCTTGTAGACCAAGCGCAGTATAAACTTCGGAAACCTCACTTGCCATTTCATTTGCTGAATCTATCAGTTCTGAAACTGTTTTGTTTTCATGTTCTCTTAATACCTCTTCATTTTTACTATAACTTTCTTCTAACTTTTTGTTATAATCTAATTCTGGCTGTTTTGCCTCGATTGCGGATCCATAGAGCAAATACTCTGTAATACCTTGTATAGTTGCACGTCTTAAAATTTCTTTTGTAATGTCCATTGTAAATCCAACCTCCATATTTATAACTAACTTTTCTTTGTGAATACCACTATCTTTTATAGAAAAAATGTTAGTATGTTTTCTTTCCTAAATACAGCAATTTCCACCGTCTCAAATACAAAGAAGTAAACAGATATCAACACAAACATGCACTCGCATTAACTACTCGTAAATTTGTGCGTTTGGTCTTTGTACTGCTCAAAGGCAATCTCCTATATATTTCAGCAGAGTAGAAGAACTTCTACTTGCTGATAATCTACACCCTGCTCATTTTAAAAAAATATGATTAACAGGGCTTAGGTGGATATTTTTTGTCTTCGTGAGATATATGAACGATATTTGATTTATTATTCATTTCTCACTTAACATCACACTGCTGGACTATGAATAATATAAATATTATATTTTTGCTTTATCCTACTTGATACTACTGGTCGATACTTGATAATACTAACGATATATTTAAGTTAAAAAGGAGACTTTTAACATGAAACCATTAAAAACAAAAGTGAGTATCACTCTTGACGAAAACGTGATTCAACCAATCTGAAGGAAAACAAAATTTTATAGCCACACACTTTGTACGCTGGCTTTCAATACCGATTCCCTTTCTGCTGTATCATTCACTTTCAAACCGTTCATTTTCCAAAATGTGAATTTGCAACATAATAATTCACACTATATCACTCTCATTTTATATTGCTCATAATACAGCCGAGCGGAAAACAGGCAGCAATCAAGCTGACACCAAACCATACTTCCCGGATTTCAGTATGATTCTCCATACATATCCTAAGATTCAAAAAATACAAATATTTAAAGCTCGTCTATCGGTTAAACATTTTTCATTCACTAATGACGTAATACAAAAACTGTTTATCTAATTTGGGGTAGTGAAATAAATGGTTCTTAAAAACTCCCATATTTTTTGAAAGCTTGCTTCCTCTCCTATACTGTTTTCCAAAACTTTTTCTTCATTGTTCTTTTTTACATCCGCCGACTAAAATACTGCAATTTTAGACGTAATCTTTTTACCGGCAAATCTCTTTCATCCAATGCCTGTGTAATCAATAATCTATTTTCCATAATAGAACTTTCTCCTACAAATATATTTGTATTATCTGTAATCAAAAAGTTGTTCCTTGTTTGATATTAGGATACCATTTTCACTCTGAAACCGACATCAATCCATAGTTGGAACAAATTCAATTTCCATAAATTTTCTCGACAGTAGATTTTTTATTTCCAGTTGCAGCATGATTGAAAAATACGTTTCCGTATGATATTTTCATTGATACTTTCCTACCTACTCAAAAATGTATTTTTTAATAAGAACAGAGAGGCGCTTTGGGGAATGAAAGCAATTGGTAAATCGTGCTGATGACAAAATCATACTATCGTCTACCTGGCGGTTTGATTAGATATACCTGAACACCTATATTCTAGAAAATGTTTTTTCGCAAACGGGAATTTCGACTTTTTAGGGTTTTGCAGAATAAGTTTCGAGAATTTGGATTAAAATTGGGGGATCGAACTCCACTCTCAGAGAACGTGCATCGCGACAATGAAATCGATCAATAGCTAAGAGAATGATATGGGAAACCGGTGGAAAGTTTCGTAATTTTGGATAATCTAAATGAAAAACACTTACGACCACACGAGGAAGTGATAAGAATATCCAACAGGACTAGTTTATTACAAAAAACATGTAGACTTAGCGTTGAAACTATTGAAAAGTTTCTCACAAGACAATCATCGGATTCCCATAGACAATCAATATCCACGGATATGAACACAAAACTACAGCAACCTACTCAAAAGATTGTAGAAATTTGAATCTAACAGGTAATGTGTACGGATATGAACCTACAAATCTTGGAAAATTAATCAAAAATAGGCTGCTATCTGGTATCTATACTATTCATTAGCTGATCATTAATAATACACAAAAGAGTACTGAAACTGCTGGATCTAAGAAGAGTGTTGTTCCACAGGCTCTTCCACCAGAAAAATTACTCCTCTTTGATATAAAATTTTATAACTGCTATATATAAATCAAGGTGAAAAGCTAGTTTTAATCAAGCCTTTCACCTATCATTATCATAGAAGATCTTATTTATAAACTTTTTTCATAGTCTAATTTCCCTATTTTACGCTATATACTTCTTGAAACCACTCAAAAATATCCTTATTTTCTCCTATATTTTTTTGAAAATCAAATTCCTCTAACATTTTATTAATTTCGCTGTCCTCCAAAACTATTTCTATCATTCTGCTCACTTCTTCAACTCTTCCATAATGAAATTTATTATGACAATTTGAGCACAAGGATAATCTATTAGTCGGTGAATCTATAATATCCTGCAATTCTGAAAATTTTTTAGCTACACATTGTAGAATAAAGTGATGATATTCAAAGTAATCTAATCCATTCCTCCCCACAAATGTCTTATGTCCATTTCCATCTTTTCCACAAAAGGGGCTATCGGTTAATATCGATTTTTAGGCGCTAAATCTTAAAATACGAATCTCCCATAGAAATCA
>ENA-OPSK01000691-OPSK01000691.1-human-gut-metagenome-genome-assembly--contig:-NODE-691-length-29515-cov-4.953191_pt1 | contig 29515 bp, 28 predicted proteins | sample MGYA00241807_ERZ501905 | MGnify/ENA primary metagenome ERZ501905 (study PRJEB25962, sample SAMEA2042111) | human gut metagenome | biome: human gut; feature: human-associated habitat; material: faeces...
AGATGACACTTGACGGACCACAGAGAAAAGGTGATTTAAGAAGATCTCGTGCAGCTGCAGTTAACATCGTTCCTAACAGCACAGGTGCTGCTAAAGCTATCGGTCTTGTTATTCCGGAACTGAACGGTAAACTTATCGGATCTGCTCAGCGTGTTCCTACCCCAACAGGTTCTACAACAATCTTAACAGCAGTTGTTGAAGGAAACGTAACAAAAGAACAGATCAACGCAGCTATGAAAGCAGCTTCTAATGAATCCTTCGGATACAACGAAGATGAAATCGTATCCAGCGATATCGTTGGTATGAGATTTGGTTCTCTGTTCGATGCTACTCAGACAATGGTTCTTCCACTTGAGAATGGCACAACAGAAGTACAGGTAGTTTCCTGGTATGACAATGAGAACTCCTACACAAGCCAGATGGTTCGTACAATCAAACACTTTGGTAAATTACTGAACGCTTAATTTTCAGTAAGTGTAAAGGAATAGACTCCAACGAAGGGTCCGGTCTGATTTGGACCGGACCCTTTTCGCGTGGTCTGGAATGACAGCAGGAAATCAATAAGTTACTGTTTACAGATATGCAGTAACTGTTAAAGAATATTATTAAGGAGGCACCACAAATGCTGAATAAAAAATCTGTTGATGATATCAATGTAAAAGGCAAAAAAGTTCTTGTAAGATGTGACTTCAATGTTCCTCTTCAGGATGGAAAGATCACAGATGAGAACCGTCTGGTTGCAGCTCTTCCTACAATCAAGAAGCTGATCGCTGACGGCGGAAAGGTTATTCTCTGCTCCCACCTTGGAAAACCGAAGGGAGAGCCGAAACCGGAATTATCTCTTGCACCGGTTGCAAAACGTCTTTCCGAATTATTAGGACAGGAAGTTAAGTTTGCAGCAGATCCTGAAGTAGTAGGACCTAACGCAAAAGCAGCAGTAGCTGAGATGAAAGACGGAGATGTTATCTTACTTGAAAACACACGTTATCGCGCAGAAGAAACAAAGAACGGAGACGAATTCAGCAAAGAACTTGCTTCTCTTTGTGATGTATTTGTTAATGATGCATTTGGTACAGCTCACAGAGCACACTGCTCTAATGTTGGTGTGACCAAATATGTTGATACAGCAGTTGTTGGTTACTTAATGCAGAAGGAAATCGATTTCCTTGGAAATGCAGTGAACAATCCTGAGAGACCGTTTGTTGCTATCCTTGGCGGAGCTAAGGTTTCCAGCAAGATTTCTGTAATCAATAACCTTCTTGATAAAGTAGATACTCTTATCATTGGTGGTGGTATGTCTTACACATTCTCAAAAGCTATGGGTGGACATATCGGAACATCTCTTTGTGAGGATGATTATCTTCAGTATGCATTGGACATGATGAAGAAAGCAGAAGACAAAGGTGTGAAACTTCTTCTTCCGGTAGATAACAGAATCGGTGATAACTTCTCTAATGACTGTAATATCCAGGTTGTTAAACGTGGTGAGATTCCGGACGGATGGGAAGGAATGGATATCGGACCGGAAACAGAGAAGCTTTTCGCTGACGCTGTAAAAGATGCTAAGACAGTTGTTTGGAACGGACCGATGGGCTGCTTCGAAATGCCAAACTTCGCTCATGGTACAGAAGCTGTTGCCAAAGCACTTGCTGAAACAGATGCCACAACTATTATCGGTGGTGGTGATTCTGCAGCTGCAGTTAACATCCTTGGTTATGGCGACAAGATGACACACATCTCCACAGGTGGCGGTGCATCTCTTGAATTCCTGGAAGGAAAAGAACTCCCGGGTGTTGCAGCAGCAAACGATAAATAAGAATATAATAACATCCCACAGGGATACTAAGGAGATAAATCATCATGGCAAGAAAGAAAATTATCGCTGGTAACTGGAAAATGAACATGACACCAAGCGAAGCCGTTAAATTAGTAGAAACATTAAAACCATTAGTAGTTAACGATGAAGTAGACGTAGTATTCTGCGTACCTGCAATCGATATCATCCCGGTTGTAGAAGCTACTAAGGGAACAAACATCCAGGTTGGTGCTGAGAACATGTACTTTGAAGAGAAAGGTGCATACACAGGAGAAATCTCCCCTGCAATGCTCGTAGATGCCGGAGTTAAATATGTTGTTCTTGGACATTCCGAAAGAAGAGAATACTTCGGAGAAACAAACGAAGATGTTAACAAGAAAGTTCTCAAAGCTTTCGAACATGGAATTACACCTATCATGTGCTGTGGCGAAACTCTTACTCAGAGAGAACAGGGCGTGACAATGGATTTCATCCGTCAGCAGGTTAAAGTTGGATTCCAGGGTGTTACAGCAGATCAGGCTAAGACAGCAGTTATCGCTTACGAGCCAATCTGGGCAATCGGAACAGGTAAAACAGCTACAACTGAGCAGGCTCAGGAAGTATGCGCAGGTATTCGTGCATGCATCGCTGAAATCTATGATGAAGCAACAGCAGAAGCAATCCGTATCCAGTATGGCGGATCTGTAAATCCTGCAACAGCACCTGACTTATTCGTTCAGAACGATATCGATGGCGGCCTTGTAGGTGGCGCTTCTCTGAAAGCTGATTTCGGAAAGATCGTTAATTATAAATAAATAGCTAAATTTAGCTAATGTGTTCAAACGAGAAATAATATAACGCCCCTAAATGCAATGAAAATTGGTAGTTTTTACTAATTGAACTGTATTTAGGGGCGTTTTATAATATCGCTAATATCACTTTTTACTATCACTTTTTGGGCACAAAATCACCTTGATTAAAAAAGTGATAATAGTCATATGGAGGAATTAGAATGGCTAAAAATAATGACGGTAAAAGAGAAAATGGCGAAGGAACCGCACGAAGACTGTCGAGCGGAAAATATGAATGTATTGTGCAGAGCAAGTACATGAATCCGAAGACTGGAAAACCGAAAAGGATTAAAAGAATCTGCGATACTGAATCTGCGGCACGGGAAAAAGCGAAAATGGATTTGGCTGCATGGGAAAAAGAAATTGAACGTGGACGAGATACTAAGATAAATAAAGCGAAAACATTCGGAGAATATATGAATGAATATATTGAAAATGAAGCAAAACCATCTTTAACTGGAAGTGGATATCATTCATATGTCAGTAATATGAATCGGAATTTCTTTAGTTTTCCTATATCCAGATATCAGTTACACATGCTGAGTGCTGTAGAATTTGAAAAGTATTTTGATTCTATATTAGCACTTAAAAGCAGGAAGACATGTGCGTTGCCGATACAGTTATGCAGACGATGCTGTAAATGGCTTGTAGATCGTAGTCTACTTAAAGAAAATTATGCTGCACAGGCAAGAATCAAGAAAGAAATTTCCGATGAATATGACAAGAAAAGAGAAGATGATATCAAAAATCGTAAAAAAATCTTCTCGCCACAGGATATTGAAAAATTCTACTATGCTTACAAAAACAATATGGGACAATATCCGGTTGTTGTCTTATTTCTTTTGGAAACTGGTTTGAGGGCTGGGGAATTTGCGGCATTACGGAATGATAACATTGACCTTGAAAATAATAAAATTCATATTGTAGAAACGCAATCTCTTCGTTTTAAAGATAATAACAAGGACGGTGGCGTAGAATACTACACGAAAGTTCCGAAAAATGGCGAGGCTCGATTTGTCATGATGTCCGATTTGTGTAAGGAATGTGTATTGTATATGATGGAGCAGACCAGTCTTAAATGTAAAAACAATCCAGATAATTTATTATATCCAGTGTTTACAAGCGGTAAGAGACGTTCTAATGATTCCATGGAGGTGTGTTTTAAAGCCTTGTGCGATAAATTAGACATAGATAGAGATATACACCTTACAAAGAATGGACAAATGCGAGGTTTATGTCTTCATTCGCTTAGACATACAGCAGATACTATGGCTAATACAGCTAAAAATGCAAACGTAGTTAATACAGCTCTCATGATGGGACATAAGGCAATTAACGTTGAAAATGTATATACACATGCGACGGAAGATGCTCTCAGTAGTGTCACAACGCCCTCACAAGCGGTGCTTGACGAATATAAAAAGGATACTGATAATAATATCAACGATGAAGAATTGTATAAAATGTATCTTAAATTAAAAGAAAAATTTGAATAAGAAAGGGATAGGCAGACGGTTTGCTGTTACTGGTCTGCCTGTTTTTTTGTTGCCAATTTAGCACTGAAGGTATGGTAGAATGTTTGCAATGTTAGAAACCAGAGCTTAGGGAGTGTTTATTCTTTTTCAAAAATGATGGAATCTGTTTTTCTCAGACAATAAAATGATTGTCCTTCCAGATATTTAATAGGATTTGGAAAGAATGAAACAGGTGATTTATTTGGCAGTGTGATGGGAGATATATTTATTTCATTGAAATAATTCAAGTATCGTTTAAAGACATCTTTAGTTATATTTGGGTCGCACTTATGAAGCTTTTCGTATGTGAGACATTTGCATTGCTTTACAATTTGTAAAAAATGTAACATATTTTGCTGTACTTTTCCGGATTTCTTTTTCTGTATCTGATATGTGGCTTCTTTGTAGTGTAAGAAATCACCAGTACCATATATAGATTTTAATAATTTCTTTAGTGTTGGAAACACTTTTATGTTAGAACCTGAAATAAGTTCGAATTCTGTGCGGTGAAGTGTTTTTTTGTCGTAATATAATCTTTTTCTGGAAAGTCTAAGTTCGAAGCGTATTTGTCCATATGAATCATTTAAGGAATCCTCATCATATATGTTTTTGCCAGTTCGCTCATTGTGTTCGAGAATTTGAGCATGTTTTAAATAAATTGAAAGTTCGTAGCTGTTGCATTGAATAGTGAATTCTTTAGGTTCAGAGATATCTTGCCTTGATGTAGAAGTTTGAGATGATTTAAAGTTGGGAGGAATATTTCCTTTTACTAACAGGTTCATATAAAGTTGAGCCAATAGTTGTGAATCAATGGGGAAATACATTCTTCGTATTTTCTTTAGATGATTATGGGAAAACCACAGATTGGAACAGTAGTCTGCTCGATGTATTTTGCCTTCGTTTAATGCATCTATAATATGATCTGATAATTCATATAATATTGAGCTTAGGTTATAAGGTATATCCTTTATCTTGGAAATACTGATAATCTGATTATATAAAATTTTATCGTTAGATTGTAGTAGCAATGGATTTATAAGAAAATTGATGCCATATTTATACAATTCATTGCCAAAGTATGTAATTTTAAATTCTATCTGGTTTAGACCAATAGAGTAATAATCCATAGTTGTATAGCTGGTTATGCGTTTATTTGTGTACCGGTGTACTTTGTGACCTTTCATTAATTGGGTATAAAGTTGTTGATATGTTTCATGGCTACAGGAATAACCGTAGGTAAATGTATGTGTTGGTAGTACTGGTAAAGTAGGTTCGATGTAGGTACTGCTGTTTGAAATAGCGGAATTCATAAGGAATACCTCCTTCATATGTGATCATATTCGTTGTCACCGACTTTTTGTTTCTGGCTTGCGGTAGCCAGATTATGCGGTGTAAGATTATTTTTCGTGTAAAAAAAATTCCAATTTTCCGATTATATAATACGGATTTCGTTCTAATCTACTGTTGTACAAAAATAGTTTTTGATATACATTTGGCGACAAACAATCAAATAAGAACAATATGAAAGGGGGGCAGTGTTATGTTTGAAACACTACCAGAGGTGCTTACATTGAAACAGTGTCAGGAGTTATTACAAATAGGACGAACCACAATTCTCGGGATGATAAAACAGAATGAATTAAAAGCTTTTAAAGTTAGAGGATGCTGGAGAATAAGAAAAGATGATTTAATTGAATATCTGTCAAGGTCAGATTGCGAATAAGATTGAAACATAAAAAGACTGATATACCATTAATGATTTTGGTGTATCAGTCTTTTTATTAATACATGAAGATGCTATATCAAGTTTAGAAGTTTTATTAAAAAGAAAATTCACTATATTTTAAATAGTGCCTTTGAAAACTTCAGACAAAAAGCTATCAAGTAGTTCTTGGACAGTATTTGGCATATTTCTGTATATGCGTAAGTGTTGAAGTTCACTTTCTGTGAGTTCTGTTTCAGAATAACTACCCGGACGTTGTGGATTATTAGTGTTACCGATTAAATAATCAACAGAAGTGTTGAAATAATTGGCAAGCTTAATTAGTGTGGCAATGTCTGGTTCTGTAATTCCATTTTCATATTTGTATATCGTTTGCTGAGAAAGGTCTAAACGTAAAGCTAACTGTTGTTGGCTTAATTTTTTGGATAGGCGTAAGGCTTTCAAATTTTTCATGCTGATAGTCTCTCCTTTCCTACTATTGTACCAATAATAAAAGAATAAAAATAAACTATAACAGCGTTGAAAATAAAACTTAAATGGCGTATAATAAAAGCTAAGATAGTATGTCTTAAAAATAGGTACATAAAAACAGCGTTGATGAAGGAAATGGAGGAGCGAAAATGTCAGTGGCGTTAATGATTTTAATACTAATTATGGGGGCAATTATTCACAAAATATATGTCAGTTGTGTGACTGTAATTCACTTTGGATTCAGAAGTGTGTTTACAGAGTGGTTTTGGTGCATAGTAGTTGCTGGGGTTATAGTAGGGCTTATTGGACGTGCAATAGGGATATTATAGAAAATAATAGTAACCGGAAAGGCAATTTCATAATGAAATTTGTTATGCAGAGAAAATGTCAATATAAGGAGAGTACAGAATATGAAAAGAAAAAAGGTAGCTCTAGTTACAACAATTGTAGTTTGCGCAATTATGTGCGGTAGCAATACTGTGACTTTTGCATCAGGATATACAGAAGAAAATGAGGATGATTATTCATATGATGAATATGCTGATAGTGATGAATCTGATGATGAGATAGATATTCCACAGAATTCAGAAGATGTAGTAGATGATGTTACATTTTTTTCAGATATCCATAAAGAAAAGAAACTGGAAAAAATATTAAAAAAATATTTAGATATACAAAAGAAGGCTGAAAAAGAAATAGATTTTGATAATCTATGGTACGTTAATGATGTAAATATAATTACTGCGTCAGGTTCTTATAAAATTACGAATGACGATGACTTTGATTATTATTACACTGGTCCACTTAAGAAAAACAAGCCTGATGGAACAGGAATAGTGTGGTATTCTTTTGAAGATAGTGAATATTTAGAGGACGGAGAGAGGAAATACGTTGGACAGCTAAAAAAGGGCAAAGCGGATGGGATTGGTTTGGAGTTAGGAATAAATGACATGTCGTATGGCGGAATAGCGAACTATTATTTGGGTGAATTTGAAAATGGTGAAGAAAGTGGTTTTGGATTAGAGGTAACTGATACATATAGAATATGTGGAGAATTCAAAAAAGGATATCCCAATGGAAAAGTTAATGAATATTATTATGATACATTAATTTATGAGGGTAACATGAAAAAAGGCGAATATTCTGGAAAAGGCAAGACATATTATTTAGATGGAACAGTTGAATATGAGGGTGAGTTTAAAAATGGTAAATATCATGGAAAAGGAACCCTTTATGATGAAGATGGGAATAAAGTCTATAGTGGTCGTTGGAAAAATGGAGATTATGCGTAAAGTTAAAACTGTAAATGTGTGATTTAATAAATAATATTCATATAATAATGCTTAAAAGAAAGGAATGAGCAGCAATGCCGATGATAATATGTCCTGAATGTGCTAAAAGAATAACAAATAATGTGGAAAAATGCCCGAATTGCGAATGCACAAAAGACAAGTTTGTAACATTAATGGATAGAAAAGAGCAAGACCTTATAATGCTTAGGCTAGGAAAGTATCAAGTTAGGTTTAACGGAAAATATTGGAACTATATACAGTTGCGTAGAGTATATGAATTAAATGCACGGCAGTTAAGAAGACAATTACGGTCAGTTTATGATCGTACAACAGATTTTGGATCAATTATTAATAGTTTTCCGCATATAGTTGAGATTAAAATGAAGCAAATGTTGGAATGGAGCATGAAGTTATTATACGAATGCAAAATTCCAATGACGGCGGAAGTATTTCTTGATAAATATCTTGAAAAAAATCATTATTATGTGGGAAATTGGCGCTATTATCATTTAGACTATAATGAAATTATTAATGAAATTATCGAACAGTATGTGAGAATAGCAGATAATAATGTCGCAATTTCCGAACTAAAAAATTCTGTGAGAACTCAACAAAGGTTAATTGATGGTGCATATCATGTGATTTTAGCTATATTTTATGCTGTATTAAGCGAATTACTTGAGAATGAGTCAATAGACACATTGGACTATAAGCAAGAGCGTGAAAACGAAGCAATGAATATTCATACAACTACAATGAAATATGAAACAGATGATAAAAAAATTATGATAGGATGCTTGAATGCAATTACCAAATATCCTTATTATACACCACCGTATGGTACTTTATATGAAAAATATAAAAATACGCCGGAAGTGACTAGTATATTTTCATTTTTAGATTTTTTTGGAATAGATATTTCTTTTGGCTGTATAACCGTAAGCTAATATATGAATATAGAAAGAACACTAGAGAAATATATTGATATAGAAAAATTTAATTTTGGTGAGGCTACAACAGATCAGTATTATATAGCTTTGGAAGTTATAGATAAATTACAAGAAGAGCATTCTCAATCGGAATTAAAAGATAATTTCAACTGTGCCAGATTATATGAATATATTAGACATGTACAAGAAACCGGAGCATCAAATTGCGCAAGTAGTAGAGAAAAACAAGCTTCCATGGAAGAATATATTCCTATGTTAATGGAAAGAACTATTGAAATACAGGATGAAGATGATATTTATTGGCAACCTGTATGGGTAGCTGGAATGAAGATAGAGGGTTCTATTATCTTTAAATCAGATGTAGAAAATATTTGTAGAAAAGGATATCTTCCCCAAAATAAAAAATATTTATTTATCTTTGATAATACGGTAATGAAATCTGGAAAATTCGGATTTGGTATCTTCGATGAAGGAATAGTATTTTTTGAAACAAAAAAAATATTTATGTTTAAAGATATTACGAAATGTGAATTTCGAGAAGACAATATATCAATGATAATAAGTACAGACAAAGATAGTTATGAGTTTGAATATCAATTTACAAAAGTTAAATTTTTGAAATCTTTGATGAGAAAAATGGACACTGAGAAGGGAGAGTGTTTTACAAATCAAATTGTATATCAAATTATTAAACATTATCAAAATCTAAAAGGTATTAATTTGTTAGAAAATTAAAAGTGATTTTTAGTATTATGCTTACACGTATAATAAATAATTTCACTGATGTATTATCTTCGTGGAAGGAGGTAATACATATAAACAATAATAACCCATTTATTTGGAGCTGAGACGTGAAAAACGTTTCAGCTCTTTTTAATTTCGTGCAAGTCAAAGGAGGAAAAAATCAATGTTAAATTACGAAATGTTTATGGAAAAACTGAAAGAATCTATTTTAAATCTCAGTGGTTGGAATTCAGAAAATGTAAGTTTTGTACCGCATGAAGAAAGTAAATTCGGTGAAGACCGTTTGGAAATTGTGTGTATTGAATCGGCAACCCATGTGGGATGCGATTCGCTAAGTACGACAGCGCTTTACCATGAATATCTGAACGGAAAGGAAATTCAGACAATTGCAGACGAATTGGTGACGCAAGTACGTGCGAAAGGAAAAAACAATTTATATCATGCGGTGGTACAGATTGTTGACTATAAAAAGGTAAGAAAACGTTTATTTATTGCTACAGTAAGTATTAATGATAAAGATGCTTTAGAGCAGTGCGTCTATAAAACCGTAGGAGATATTGCGCTTACTGTGAGTATAAAACTTATATCGAAAGGCAAAAACATGGTTGGGCTAAAAGTATCAACAGAAATTTTGGATGTATGGGGGAAAGAACTGGAAGAGGTATTTGAGGATGCACTGAAAAATTCAGCAGAAATGTTTCCGGTACGTTATTACGATCTACTTACTGCACTTATGGCAGGTCCGTCTTATGAGGGCAAAGATTTTATGAATAATGACTGTAAAGAAATAGTATCTGATGGTTTACCAGAGAAATGTATCAGCACATTGGATTATAATCATGGGTCTGTTGCGATTTTCTATCCTGGAGTTGCAGACAGACTCTGCAAATATTTACATACGAAAGATTTATATCTGACATTTCCATCTATTAATGAAGTGCTGGTGCGTCCTGTGGAAAATGGGATAACAGCTGAAATATTGAAATCAAGAATTTCAAAAGAACTGAAGAACGGTCAGAATCAAAAAGATAAGCTGACAGAAGAAATCTATTATTATGATGGAGAAAAGCGCTGTATTCGTATGGCAAGTGGAGATGGAGAAGTATTTCCATGTAAGTGAGAAACAAAAGGAGGCATTAATAGTGCAGAAAATTATCATAGCAGTCTTATCAACAGTAGTTGTGATTTGGAATGAAATTATTAGTCGAAATAATGGAGGAAGATAACTATGGCAGCAAATGTGGAATCTATGTTTTATACAAGAACAAAACCGTGGCATGGACTTGGAGTACAGGTACAGGAAGCACCAGAATCAAAAGATGCGCTAAGATTGGCAGGATTGGACTGGAAAGTTTATCAGCGCGAGGTCTATACGGATTCGGGAATAAGGATTGATGGTTATCGTGCCAATGTCAGAAATACGGACAATAGAGTATTAGGGGTTGTAACTGAACGTTATAAAATCGTGCAAAATGAAGAAGCATTTGCTTTTACAGATGCATTGCTTGGCAAAGGTGTGCGCTATGAAACTGCGGGAAGCTTGCAGGATGGCAGGAAAGTCTGGTTACTGGCACGATTACCAAAGGAATATATCATTTCTGGTGAGCAGATTTCTCCGTATCTGGTATTCAGTAACAGTCATGATGGAAGTGCGGCTGTAAGGGTTGCTGTGACACCAATTCGTGTAGTATGCAATAATACATTGAATTTGGCTTTAAGCACAGCGAAGAGAAGCTGGGCAATGGTTCATACTGGTAATATAAAAGGCAAAATCCATGAAGCTCAGGAAACGCTACTTATGGCAGAAACTTATATGAATAAACTTGGCAAAGAATTTGAGACGTTGAAACGTCAGAAGTTATCCGACAGACAGATAAAAGAATATATTGAATTGCTTCTTCCATTAGAGAAGACTACAAGTTTGGTAACTGCGAAGAATGTGAAGAAATTGCGTGATGATCTGAGAGCGCGTTACTATGATGCACCTGATTTACAAGATGTGGGTGGAAATAATGCGTATCGTTTTATTAATGCAGTATCAGATTTTGCTACGCATAATGAACCACTGAGACGTACAACAAATTATAAGGAAAATCTGTTTATGCGTACAATGGACGGTAATCCGATGATTGATCGAGCGTATCAGATTGTTAAAGCGGCGTGATTTTGTGGATGGGAGTTTCCGAATTTAATTCGGAAACTCCTGTATTTTTTCATACGAGGAGACAAGGTATAATGAGACAAAAAATTCAAGAAGAATTGAAGCAGGAAGTTATCAAGAAGATTTACCAGGAATTTACGGACTATCGAAGTAATCTTCGTAATGAGAGTTCAAGTAATTTAATTGCAGAAGCATATAAGATAGAGACGTTTTCCTCTTTATATGAGGTTTTAATGGAAAAGTCTACACAGCTTAGTGATGTAGCACTTTTGAATCTTCTTAATATGGGAACTGGAATTCTGGAAGGCTTGTACGAAAAATGGCTTGGGGTTAAGGATTCTTCATATGACGAATTAGAAAATTATGTGGAACATGAACTTGACGAACTGGAAGGCTATGGACTTTCTGAAGCAGTATAAAAATTTGACTATTAAGGAATTAGGTGCGGATTGAAAGGAGAGTTAACATGAGACGTTTTATTGCAACAAATGAACTGGAAAAAAAAGAGTGGTTAAGATACCGCAAGATGGGGATAACAGGTACAGATGCAGGTGCGATTTGTGGATTAAATCCATATGTATCTGCATTTCAGGTTTACCAAGATAAGATAACAGATAATGTTGAGGAAACAGACAATGAAGCTATGAGACAGGGGAGAGATCTGGAAGATTATGTTGCACAAAGATTTACAGAAAAAACAGGTCTTAAGGTACGCAGGGCAAATGCGATTTTCCAGAATGAAGAACATCCCATTATGTTAGCAGATTTTGATCGCTTGATTGTAGGGCAAAAAGCTGGCTTAGAGTGTAAGACCGTTTCTCCGTATTCAGCAGATAAATGGTCAGATGGACAGATACCACTTCACTATCAGATGCAGGTACAACATTATCTGGCGGTTAGCGGATTTGAATGTTGGTATGTTGCAGCAGTAATCTTTGGACGGGATTTCATTATTCATAAGATAGATCGGGATGAAGAAATAATACAGAATCTTATTATTATTGAGGAACGTTTCTGGAAAGAACATGTGATGGTACATGTGATGCCTGATCCAGATGGAAGTAAGAGTTGTTCTGAGCAGATTGCCAAGTTATATTTTATAGCTAATAAAGAAAAGATTGTAGAACTTCATGGATATAATGGAATTTTAAGTCGTCGAGAGGAACTGGTGGAGCTAATCGAGAAAATGAAAAATGAAAAGGAGACCATCGATCAAAAAATAAAATTGGAAATGCAGGATGCATCGAAAGCATTGGCAGAGAAGTATCAGATTGTTTGGTCTTCGTACAATTCTTCACGCTTGGACAGCAAGAGACTGAAAGCAGAGAAGCCGGAGATCTATGAAGCTTATGTAAACAAAAGCAGTGAGAGACGATTTTCGGTAAAACGTGTAGCATAGGAGGTTTGAAAATGACAGCAAAACAGATTAGTCTTAAAGAGGAATTAGCAGCACAGGCGAAGGCACAGCCAGTAAAAACAGATGAGGAAGTTAAACTGACAAAAAATATGACAATTCCGGATATGGTAAAAGTGATGATGCCAGAAATCAAAAAGGCACTTCCAAGTGTGATGTCACCAGAACGTTTTACAAGGATTGCATTATCGGCACTAAATAATACACCACAGTTGCAGGCGTGTACACCAATGTCATTTCTGGCAGCTTTATTAAATTCGGCACAGCTCGGACTGGAACCGAATACACCATTGGGACAGGCGTATCTGATTCCGTATAAGAATCATGGAAAACTGGAATGTCAGTTTCAAATTGGCTATAAAGGATTGATTGACCTTGCCTATCGGAATGGACAAATGCAGACTATACAGGCACAGGCGGTTTATCAAAATGATGAGTTTTTCTATGAATATGGACTGGATGCAAAATTGAGACACAGACCAGCATTCTCGGATAGGGGCGAACTGATTTATTTCTATGGAATCTTTAAAACAGTAAACGGTGGATATGGATTTTCGGTAATGTCCAAGAATGACATGGATATTTACGCAAAGACCTATTCCAAGGTGTTCGAATCCGATTATTCACCATGGAAGAGCAATTATGAGGAAATGGCGAAGAAAACGGTTATCAAACAGGCTTTGAAGTATGCTCCGATAAAGATTGAATTCCAGAGAGCACTTAGTACGGACGAGACAATTAAGAGCAGACTGAGCTCGGACATGGCGACAGAGGTGGAAAACGAGATGGTTTACGAAAATTCCGAAATGGAATTGAATAAATAATTGGAACGGTGAGTAGTAGCTAAGGCTTGCCGGTTTTCAGAGCAACTATGAAAAGTATCAAAAGAAACGAGCGTTAGATATAGACCAGAGAAAAATACTTTAGGTATATACTGTATGCTCATCTTTTGATACTTTTTTTATACAGAGTTGTTTTGATACAAATGTAAATCTGGTATGTGTTGAATACTTGAGGAAAGAATGTGACTATGTTAAAATAAATAATAGGAAAGGGAAATCAGATTATCTGAAGCGAGGTGACATTATGCAGAAAGATGGAATGGAACAGGAATTGGATTTTGAGAGGAAGCATGAAGAAGATTTGCAGAGACTTCGTGGATTCCGACTTCTGGATGATGATTTTATGAGTAAAGTATTTGAGGATAAAGAATGTACAGAATTTCTACTTCAGATTATTTTGAACAGGAATGACTTAAAAGTACAAAGTGTACATGGACAGCATGATATTAAAAACTTGCAGGGACGCTCTGTGCGTTTGGATATTCTGGCTGTTGATACAATTGGAAGAGTTCATAATATTGAAATACAGAGAAGTGATAAAGGCGCAGGAGTAAAACGAGCAAGATATAATAGCAGTATTATGGATGCTAATATAACAGAGGCAGGAGACAAGTACGAAGATCTAAATGAATCATATGTAATTTTTATTACAGAGAATGATGTTTTAAAGGCTGGGCTTCCTATTTATCATGTAGACAGGATTGTAAGGGAGACGGGTGAATTGTTCAATGATGAATCACATATTATATATGTAAATTCACAGATCAAAGATGAAACAGCATTAGGAAAACTGATGCATGATTTTTCCTGTACAGATGCCAAAGATATGAATTACAAGATATTGGCAGACAAGGTAAGATATTTTAAAGAAGATGAGAAAGGAGTGGAGACCATGTGTAAATCAATGGAAGAAATGAGAAATGAAGCGAGCAGAGCGAAAGCCGTTCAGATTGCAAGACGTATGCTTGATTCCGGAAAGCTGACTTATGAAGAAATTGCAGAGTTTTCTGATTTGACAATAGAAGAGGTTAAAACTCTGGATGAAAAGCAGCCTGCATAGAATGGTAAATTAATGGCGAGACATAATTAGAATTAATGATTTATTAAAGGCAGAACCTTGGAGTATTCTGAGGTTCTGTCTTTTTAAGTGTAGGTATTATATATGATTTATGGATATTGCAGGATTTCAACTCCCAGACAAAATCTGGAAAGACAGGTCAGAAATATCAGGGCAGCGTATTCTGATGCGGTTATTATACGCGAGATATATACTGGAACGAAAATGCGTGAACGAAAAGAATTTGAAAAACTTCTCAGAAAAGTATCTGATGGCGATACATTGGTGTTTGATTCTGTATCCAGAATGAGCCGCACTTCGCAGGATGGCTATAAAACATATGAAGAACTGTATAAACGAGGAGTATCGCTGGTATTTCTTAAAGAACCACATATCAATACCAGTACTTATCAGCAAGCAATGGATAATCAATTTTCCGTAAAGATAAAAACCGGAGATCAGGCATCGGACGAATTGATGTCTGGAATATTGAATGCAGTCAATAATTATATGCTGAGTCTTGCAAAAAGACAAATACAGCTTGCGTTTGAGCAGGCAGAAAAAGAAGTTGTTAATTTGCACCAGAGAACCCGTGAAGGAATAGAGACTGCCCGCCTAAACGGAAAACAGATAGGACTGGTACAGGGAACCAAGTTGGTTACTAAAAAATCAGTAAAATCAAAACGATTGATACAGAAGTATAGCCGGGATTTTTTCGGAACGTTGCCAGACAAAGATTGTATAAAACTTATTGGTATATCAAAGGGTAGCTATTACAAATATAAACGAGAACTGAAATTAGAGTGTTCAGGGTGAATGATGAAATATACAATTATGCAGTGTGCGGATAAAACGAAATAAACTGAAGTAAACCATAATGTACCCAATATTCTGTAACATTTTTCTAAAACATTTATAAGTGGAGGAATGCAAAATGCTAGATAATATACCTGATACATTAACTTTGGGAGAGTTACAAAAAGTTCTTCATGTTGGAAAAAATACAGCATTGAAGTTGGTTCATGAAGATATTATTACAGGACATTGGGTGGCAGGAAAATGGTTGTTTCTGAAAGAAGATGTGGTAGAATATATTACACGACAATAGGTTGTGTAATATATTCTATATAATAGTGGGAGAGGTTTGAATATGGCTAATGTTAAAAATGAAGAAAAAGAAGAAATACGTTATATATACCCTGAAGATTATAAGTTTTATGAAAAAAAAGTGGAAATTGTTGACGGAAAAATGCTAATGGTAAACGGGGTAAATACTAATAATGTAGAATCAATAGACATATATATGAAACTGTTTTTCTTTTATAGAGGTCGAGAAGATAAGAAAACGGGTATTAGTAATTTGAAAAAAACACGAAATGAAAACAAAAGTGAGTTTAAGTATTTTCTTATAGGGTCTGGTTTGGGGAAAATATTTGGGATTGATCCCCTTTCTTGGTTTGAGAAAGAAAGGCCAGAAGTTTTTGAAGATACATATACTTGTATAATATTAGCAGGTATGTATATTTTGAAAAGTGGAAAGAAAATAGATATTGATATATGGGAGTGTTTGGATTTGTTGCTAACAGCATACAATGAGAATGGAGAGTTCCCATTATCTGATGAACAGGTAAGGAATTTTAGTAGTGCAATTATGAAACCAGTGAGGCGAAAGAATACAAGGCGAAATACAGAACAAAATATAGGGACAAAAGAAATTCCAGAAATGGAAGTAATAACTTTAATAAACGAAGAAACTGAAAAGTGGCGAATAAATGAAGAAAGAAGAAAAACATTAAAGACATACTATAGTATAGAAAAGAAAAATGAAATAAGAGACAAAATATTTCAACTGGTTCAAGAATTTGAAAAAGAAAGAAATGCAATGGAAGATGCATATGAAAGATTAAGCGATATTAAAAGTGTACCACAGAATAAGTTGGAGTTTAGGGCGTATATTGACCGAGAACTTATAAGATATAAAATAGTGCAAGAATATGAAAAAGAAATCGAGTATAGTAGTGATGGTAAACGGTATATGAAAAAAAATTTGCGTGAGCCAGAAACTGTGAAATGTTTGAATAAAAAGTATCTTGATGAAATAAAAAAGGAGAAAGAAGAGAAAAATAAGGTTCTAAGCAAAGACGAGTTTGAGAAAGTTAAGGAATCCGTAAAAACACGAGATGAAATTAAGAGTATTATTCCGAAAGTATCTACGATTAGATATCCATTATATATGAAAACGTTTATGACGATAGTTGTAAAGTATTATAAATTGTATCCATTTATTCCTCGAAAAACATATTATTGGGTAGGAAAAATAAAATTCTTAGGGAATAAATATGTTGGAAAAGCTTTATATACGCAATTAGTACAAATTATAAATTTGATGGAAGCAAAACCAGGCATTTATGAAATTAAAAATGAGGATGCTTTAAAAGTACTTAAGAAATACTTCAAGTTTTATGATAAAGCGTTAACTCAAATTAATGAATTAGATAAAGCGGTTTTAAAGATATCTAATAGCTCAACTCCTGAAAAGATGAGAAAAGTAGAGAAATATGTAACTATCTATTTGATGGAACAAATTTTTGCATGGGATTTGTTTCACTATGAATATGAATGTATTAAAAAAATGATAGATAATGGAAAAATCGAATATGACAGTATTCAATGGAATACATTAGGAGATTATTTAAAAACTATATATAAAATACATGGCGTGTATACACGAGAAAATGTGGCGAAAGTAATTTTGAATACTTATTTTCAAAATATAAAAGAAGAGGATGCTATTAAGTGGTATGACTTTGATACTAAAATTGACAACTGGATTAAAGATCAAAAAATGTATGAGAGAAATATTTTAAATGGAATATTTGTAGATGAAGATAATTTGTTTATGAAAAGTAAGGGAAGGTTTATTGGTGATATAGAAGATGAAATTATTAAGATGATAAATGAAAAATTGGAAGGAAATAAAACAAGCATTTACTATAGTATTTGTATTAGTAAAGAAGAAAAAACTTCCGAATGGATAAATAGGGTGATTCCTAAAGATGAAAAAGAAAGAGAATTATATAAAAACATTATTGTTTACAGCTTATATGATAATTGGGAAGTAAAAAAACTGAATATTTAAAGAAAAGTATAAAAAAGATCATGTGATTCAAATGGGAAAATCACATGATCTTTTTTTGAAAAAGTGCTTGAACTGGGTGATTTTTTTTTGCTATCTTAAGTATTGTAAAGATTGCGCAGTCATTACATGAAACTATAAAACGAAAATTCTTTAATAAAGGAGAAAAAGTTGCATGAAATTTAATGACAATATTACCCTCCCAGCATGGGTAAAAAACAAAAAAACTATAGGTGTTGTTTTGGATAAGGAAGAAGGATATTTTATGGTACAAAAAGGAGATGATAAGCAATTATATCCTACTATAATAAAAGATTTTGAGCTACTTATATGCAGTAAAGAAAGTGAGGTACCTTTTCATTGTTCTAGCATGCAAAATGATATACCGGATGTGGGATTAAATATTTGCTTTAATATTACCAAAAATAAAGCTCTGATTTGTCGAAAGCATGATAGTGAGGTATATGATGAAATTACACAATTGTTTTTTATATGGACTACCGAAAACGATATAGGATGCAATCGTGGTTTATTTCTGGAACAGGTTGAAGAAAAAAAATACAAGTCGTTCTATTGGACATCGGACTGGGGTAAAACAGGGAATGAAGAAGCTAACAAAGTGATGATGGGACTTTTTATAAAGCTTTGTCTTTTGAACGGAAATAGTACGGAAAAATCGCCTGAAACTAGCCAGGAGGTATTACAGAGAGTAAATATAGACACTAGCACTGATCAGGAGATATTACAGAGAATAGATCTATAGTAGTTTATTCACTCATAAAAAATAGCACAAATTCTATCAGTTCTGTAGATTTCTGTGAAGGATACAGAATAAGCAGAACTGATAGAGATAGAAAAATTGGAGATTTTGAATGAGAAAGAAACATGGGAAAAAACGAAGTAAAACAGGGAATGAAGAAGAGGATATGCTAAGTCCAGAAGAAATATATGAGGCGTTAAAACATAACCAAGAAATAGAGGAGGAGTCAGATGAAGAAGAGGATATGCTGAGTCCAGAAGAAATATATGAGGCGTTAAAACATAATCAAGAGATAGAAGAAAATAGTTCCGGCGAGAATGATATGCTGAGGTCGACAAAAATATTTTGTGCGATAGATAATGCTACTGCAAAAATGGATGAAAAATCTGACAGACGAAAAAAGCAAAAGATAAGTAAAAGAATAAAAGAAAAGAAACAAACTTCCGCCTTAAATGGTGAATTTAATCCATATACATTTGCAATAGAAATTCTGAACAAGTACAGAATTTGGCATTTAGATTCTTCAGATTGGACGCTCTGGATCTGGAATGGTCATTTTTATGAACCATTAAACGATGATAAATTAGAGTCATTGATATATGGTGATTTACCAGAAGAATTTAAGAGTACATTGAAATCATGTAAAAAGAGTATTCAGGCTACATCAGAATTCATTCGGAGGGAATGTGAAACCAAACCGATTAAGTCTGAAAAGTCAGGAAGATCATATAAGACTTTTAATAAGAAAGATATGCGAAAAATATATAACAGGGTAGTTTTGAAGAATGGAGTTTACGATGTTATGGCTGGGAAAATGATAGAGTTTGATGAGAAACTTCCTTATTATTATGAGATTAAAGCAAAGTATATTTCGAAAGAGTCTTCTAAGCTGAATACACCATACTTTGATAAGTTATTAAAAGATGCAACCGGGGGTGATAAGGATTCTATACAAATGATTCATTACGCAATAGGAATGCTTCTGCTTCCAAACAAATGTAAGAAATTTATTGTAGCAGGTAATGCTTCTAATTCTGGAAAGTCCATTCTTTTTGGACAATTTTTGGATAGCTTGTTTGACGCGAGTCGTATATCAAGAGTAGATTCCTCAAAATTAGGAGGGCGATTTGCATTGGGAGATTGCGAGGATAAGTTATTGATATCATGCCTTGATATTGATGAAAATGTTCTGTCATCCAAAGCAGCAGGTGTCATAAAACGTGCTACAGGTGAAGAAAAGATATCCAGCGAAGCAAAATATAAATCCAGTAAGGAAACTATAGTGAGGTTTAAATTTGTATTTGCAACAAATTTTGGGTTTACATCGAGCAGATATGATGCTGGCTTGGTAAATCGTATTCTGGCTCTACCATTTATAAAAGAGACAGCAGAAGAAAATCAAATAGCAGATTTGGCAGAGAAATTACAAGGAGAGAAAGATAAGATTGTAACAAAGATATTACGCGAAATGCAGGAGGTGATTAAGGAGGATGGAAGTATAGTAATTCCAGAATCCGATCTCTCTAAACAAATGAAATCTTCATGGACTACGGTCAATTCTTTATTTGAAGAGTTTTGTGAAAAGCTTGTGGATATTACAGGAGACGAAGATGATTACCTTAGCTGGGAAAATCTATATGAATCTTATAGGCAGTATTTCTTTCTTAAATCGAAATCTTCAAATGTACATTATGAGATCCTGCCTAAACAGGCTTTTATTAAAAGTTTTATGGATAAGACTGAAATAGGACATGGTGGAAGAGTCGAGCAGGTCAGGCGGAGAAAATTTGGAGATAGGGAATACCCTAATGCGGTAAGAAGATTAACTGGAATAAAAGTAAAGATTTAGGGCTGACACAGTGGCACATGTGACACAAACGCAAGGTGTAAGAGTACTTTTATATATTATTAATGCGAATATAACCTTAGACACTTATGGAGATTGGAGAAACGAAAGTCATCAGTATATAAGTATGGTTATTTCGGATTAGTAAGTAAAACAAAGGAGGATAAGACATGAGTTACGATTTAAATGAACTTGCACCACAGAATGATTCTGGTAAAAGAAATAGGGATTATATTAGACCGTTTCTTATTATGCCGTACATGGTTGTGCAGGATGAAATGAAAAAAGTGTCTGTTGAAAACCAGAAAACAGATGGATTTGACAGCAAAGCGGCAGTGGAGCCAATATCTGGGTTGAATAGCGAACAAAACTATGCTACACTAACCAAAGAGCAGTTAATGCTGTTGTGCATTGACAAAGACGTGGTGATAGCGTCCTGCGTTAAATCACTTAAAGAGAATCCGCATAAGATGCTTGGCAAAAAAGACATCATGGAATTATATAATTGCGAAAGCAATAAAGCGTTAAGGATTTTGAAACTGATGTTTCAGATGGGATACGGGAATAAGATTGGAAAAGAATACTATGTATCCTGGAAAGCACATGAGGATTTTGTGAAAGATATGGTTGGCAAGGAAGTCTTCATATAACATTTGATGGTGTTAAGAGTTGTAGCAGTTATCACTTTTAATTATCACTTTTGAGAACTGATATGTATAAAGCCAGCAAAATCAAGGAGTTTACGAATAATTAATGTGAAATCGTAAACTACAAATAAGAATAAAAAACTGATTATAAGCAGATAATCTTTGTGTCCAAACGAGAAATAATATAATGCCCCTGAATACAGGAAAATTGGTAATTTTACTGATTGGATTGTGTTCAGGGGATTGTTATAGTTGAAGCAGGTAAGTTACCTGCTCTAATTGCTGTTGCGAATATTTGTTTGGCTATGTCAGACACATAGTATCTTATGAAATTAATATGTATAAAGAAAAAGACAGCTTCATTACTGAAACTGTCTTTTTTATCTGGTGTAAAAATCTGCTGTAAGCTGTTTCTTTTGTACTTTGGGTCAATCTCTTTTGTACGAAAGGAATGCCTCGATACTTTTGTATTTTGACTATTTATCAGGTGTATTTAGTTCATGTATTTTATCTTTTGTATTTTGGAGTATTTCTGAGTTTTTATCCTTGGTGATATAAATTTTTTTCTCTTTGGCAATTCGATGATTTTCTCTTTTGTATGTACAAACTATATCATATTTTTCTACATTCGTCTACAAGTTTCAACAGAAATCAGTCAAAAACATTTCGACAGAATCCCTGCTTTTTCGACATTCGGAGAGGAAATTGACAGATAAATAAAGATTGTCTGATTGCGGGAATCCATTTTCGCTGATATAATGTAAAAAATGTGTAATTATAGAAAGCAGGTTAATATTTTATGGAAGAAAAAGTAACAAAATGTAGTGTATCAAAGAAATGCGGAAGCTGCCAGTATCAGGGTGTTCCTTATAAAGAACAGCTTGCCGCCAAGCAGAAAAGGATGAAGAAGCTTCTTGGAAAGTTTGCAAATGTAAAACCAATCATTGGAATGGATGATCCCTTTTATTATAGAAATAAAGTTCATGCAGTATTTGACAGGGATAAAAAAGGTAATATTATCTGTGGAACCTACGAAGCGAAAACACATAAGGTTGTTCCGATAGAAGAGTGCATGATCGAGGATAAGATCAGTCAGGAAATCATCCGTACAATTCGGGATATGCTGAAATCTTTTAGAATCAAAACATATGATGAGGACACAGGATATGGACTTTTGCGCCATGTGCTGGTGAGAAGAGGGTTTTTCACAGATGAGATCATGGTGGTTATTGTGATTGGTTCCCCGATCTTTCCTTCAAAAAATAATTTTGTGAAAGCTCTGAGAAAGAAATACCCACAGATTACAACAGTTGTGCTTAACGTCAATGATAAGAAGACCAGTATGGTACTGGGTGAGCGTGATATCGTCATTTATGGAAAAGGATATATCCGGGATACGCTCTGCGGATGTACATTCCGCATTTCTCCGCAGTCTTTTTATCAGGTAAATCCTGTACAGACAGAAATTCTGTATAAGACAGCAATTGAATATGCGGGGCTTGGACGAAAAGAAACAGTGATAGATGCATACTGCGGAATAGGAACAATCGGACTTGTAGCTGCAAAGCGGGCAAAGAATGTCATTGGTGTGGAATTAAATCCGGATGCAGTCCGCGATGCCAGAATCAATGCAAAGGAAAATAAGATTACAAATGCACGTTTCTATCAGGGAGATGCAGGAGAATTTATGGAAAACATGGCAGAAAACGGAGAACATGCAGATGTTGTGTTTATGGATCCGCCACGTACCGGCAGTGATAAAAAGTTTATGTCCTCTGTTATCAAACTGAATCCATCAAGAATCGTATATATCTCCTGTGGACCGGAAACACTGGCAAGAGATCTGGAGTATTTGACAAAACATGGCTATGATGTGAGAAAAATACAGCCGGTAGATATGTTCAGTTTTACAGACCATTGTGAAAATATTTGTCTTTTGACGAAAAAATTTGAGAAATAGACGAAAAATCAAAACGAATACAAATACTAAAAGAATATAAATACCAAAAGAAAAGGAAGGTTTCATGGAAATAAGAAAAGCATCAGTGCAGGATCTTGGGCAGATCATGCAAGTTTATGATAAAGCCCGCAAATTTATGAGAGAAAATGGCAATGCAGAACAGTGGGGTGAAGATTACCCCTCAGCAGAACTGATAGAGCATGATATTGATAAAATGTATCTGTGCATGTCAGAAGGGCGGATTGCCTGTGTTTTCTATTATGCGGCGGAAGAAGATGAAGATTATAAAGAAATTAATGGAAAATGGCTGAATGAAGAACCCTATGGAGTAGTTCACAGGGTAGCGTCCACAGGAATAGTAAGAGGAGCCGCATCATTCTGTCTGGACTGGGCCTATGCTCAGACACTGAATCTCCGTATGGATACATACAGCGATAACATCCCCATGCAGAAACTTCTGGAAAAATGCGGATTTCAGTACTGCGGTTCATTTGAACGTCTGGGAATGGATAAATGGATGGCATACCAGAAAATATAATAAACAAGTCCCTATCTGTTTCAACTGTAAGAGACAGATGGGGACTTTAAGGTTATTGATTGCTGTAGTTGGAGGTATCCATCAGAAGAAATCCGGTCTTTTACAGATTCTCAACAATCTGGCGTGCTACATATACACCGCTTGCAGAAGCATGGGACAGGGAATGGGTTACACCGCTTCCGTCTCCAATGATATACAGGCCTTTGTATCTGCTTTCCAGATTTTCATCAATATCAACTTCCATATTATAGAACTTAACCTCCACACCATAGAGGAGGGTGTCGTCATTAGCTGTCCCGGGAGCGATTTTATCCAGAGCATAAATCATTTCAATGATTCCGTCAAGGATACGTTTCGGGAGAACAAGACTCAGATCACCGGGAGTAGCTGCGAGAGTAGGTCGTACCATACCTTCTTCGATACGTGCAACCGTACTCCTTCTTCCGCGCACCAGATCGCCGAAACGCTGTACGATCACACCGCCGCCCAGCATATTGGAAAGACGGGCAATGCTTTCGCCATATCCATTACTGTCTTTAAATGGCTCGGAGAAATGTTTGGCTACCAACAGTGCGAAGTTTGTATTTTCTGTCTGTTTGGACGGATCTTCATAGCTGTGTCCATTTGCTGTGACAATGCCGTTTGTATTTTCGTTTACAACGATGCCATAAGGATTCATACAGAAAGTCCTCACATTATCTTCGAATTTTTCTGTTCTGTAGACAATCTTACTCTCATACAGTTCGTCTGTCAGGTGTGAGAAGATAACAGCAGGAAGTTCTACACGTACACCCAGGTCTACCCGGTTTGATTTGGTTGGGATATCAAGTTCTTTACAGATCTGTTCCATCCATTTGCTTCCGCTTCTGCCTACGGATACAATGCATTTGCTGCAGTCAGTGGTATCATTCTTTGTGATGATACGGTATCTGTCTTCAAGTACTTCCAGACGTTCTACAGGAGTGTTGAAATGAAAATCAACATGCTCTTTTAATTTTGCATATAAGTTCTCAAGAACCACATAGTTAATGTCTGTTCCCAGATGACGTACGGAAGCATCCAGAAGCTTTAATTTGTTCTGCATACAAAGTTTTTTGAATTTGGTTCCGGCTGTAGAATACATTTTTGTGTCCTGTCCGCCGTAGGCAACATTGATCTCATCTACGTAACGCATCAGGTCAAGAGCGTCTTTCTTTCCAATATGTTCATAAAGTGTTCCGCCGAAATCATTTGTGATATTGTATTTGCCGTCAGAGAAAGCACCGGCACCGCCAAAGCCGCTCATAATGGCACAGGTTTTACATTTGATACAGGTTTTTACTTTGTCACCATCAATTGGGCAATGTCTTTTACTGAGAGGATTTCCAGCCTCAAAAACAGCAATCTTTAAATCGTTATTTTGCTTCATCAGTTCATAGGCAGAGAAAATACCGCCAGGTCCTGCGCCGATGATCACTACATCATATTTCATATATACTACGATCCTTTCAGGTAAAAATATTTTGTAAATCTGCAGCAAGTCTCCTGAACGCACTATTTAACTGATAAATTGCGAAGCGGATGATATTATGCGCCTGAAGAGAATGCCATAGATAAGTCTGCGTTACTGAGAACGAAGGAGACAGTAATAAGTATATCATAAATAAATGAAAAAATCTTATGTTTTTGTGAATGGACTTATAGGATAACATTATAAATAATGTTTTAACCGAATCAGGTAAGTCCCCTGTGGAGATTGCGAATATCCGCCTGACTTTCTGCAGGATATGATAAGCAAAATATATTATAGATATGAGAAGATATCAGGTTAGGGGTAAAATACCTTTTGACCTAACATCATGAGAAAGATAAAAAGAACAAATAGTTCTATAAAAGGGCACAACTACATCATATTGATGCTGAACCCGAAAAAATTATTTTTCCTCAGGTTCAGCATTATCCGGAATGTGTTCTACAATATCACCGAAATCGCAGTCAAGGATTGAACATAAGATATCAAGACTGCGGATTTCCACATTTTCATTATGACGGAGTTTATCCAGAAAAGAAGTGCTTATGCCATAGTGAGTGTACAGGGCATACTGGCTGATTTTCCGCTCCTTCATAGTCTTCCATAATTTTCTATAGCTTATCATATGTAATAACCGTCCGATTTGTTCTTGATTCATATTTATTATCGGGTTAAAATAGGTCTTGTAACAGTGTCTTTATAAAGACACTATTGAGAAGGAAAGTGATATAATGAAGACGATCAGAAAGATAATGGAAGGCGTGGCCGCAGCCTGCATATCAGTGGCAATGTATTACTGCTTCCTGAGTGGAGCCCCTGCCAGGGGGACAGAGAGAACTGTTTATATGATCCTGGATGGAATATTCTGTATTTCTGCCTGGGTGGCAGGAGTGGGGATATTATGGTATGTGAGATGGCTTCGCAGACGGAACAAAGAACTGGAAAATATGATAAAGATTTTGCTTAAAAATGCAGACAAACTTGACAAATAGGAAATTCTGCCATACTATAAAAACCAACGAAAACGAAAGGGGAATCCTGCAAAATGAATGAAAATGTCATCAAAGCCGCACTGTTAGGATTTGGAACAGTAGGAACAGGTGTATATAAGGTACTGAAGAATCAGGAAAAGGAAATGTCGGCCAAGATTGGCTGTAAAGTTGAGATAAAGAAAATCCTTGTGAGAAATATAGAGAAGGCAGCAGCGAAGATAGAAGACGCCTCTTTGCTCACCAGCCAGTGGGATGAGATTATAAATGATCCGGAGATTGAGATTGTGATTGAACTGATGGGTGGGATTAATCCTGCAAAAGAGTATATCCTTTCTGCATTAAAAGCCGGTAAGCATGTAGTCTCTGCAAACAAGGATCTGATCGCAGTACATGGTCATGAGCTTCTGGATGCGGCACATGAGAGTAAAGTGGATTTTCTGTTTGAAGCAGCAGTAGCAGGTGGTATTCCGATCATCAGACCATTGAAACAGTGTCTGGCAGGAAATCACATGACAGAAGTTATGGGTATTGTAAACGGAACCACAAACTTTATTCTGACAAAGATGACTCAGGAAGGTATGGAGTTTAAGGATGCCCTGGCACTTGCAACAGAACTTGGATATGCGGAGGCTGATCCGACTGCTGATATCGAAGGTCTGGATGCAGGACGTAAGGTAGCGATCCTTGCATCTGTGGCATTTAACTCACGTGTGGTATTTAACGATGTATATACAGAGGGAATTGCCAAGATCACATCAAAAGATATTCATTATGCGAAAGAAATGGGACGTGATATCAAGCTTCTGGGTGTTGCAAGAAACGAAGCAGACGGAATTGAAGCATATGTGTGCCCGATGCTGATCCCCAGTTCCCATCCGCTTGCAACTGTAAATGATTCCTATAATGCAGTATTTGTCCATGGAGATGCAGTGGAAGATGCCATGTTCTTCGGAAGAGGAGCAGGAGAACTTCCTACAGCCAGTGCAGTTGTGGGTGATGTATTTGATATTGTGAGAAATATTCTTGCAGGATGCTGCGGCAGAATCGGATGTACCTGTTACAAGAATATCCCTGTTAAGAAAATGGAAGATACACATAACCGTTATTTCCTCCGTCTCAAAGTAGAGGATCGCTGCGGTGTTCTTGCCGAGATGACTGCTATTTTTGCCAAATATCAGGTCAGTGTTGCACAGATTATCCAGAAAGATACCAAGGTGGAAGGGTGTGCGGAAGTAGTTGTGATCACTGAGAAGGTAAGAGAAGGTGATTTTAGAACTGCCATCGAAGAACTGAGAAACAGGGATTCCGTAAGAAAGATTTCAACGATCATTCGTGTATATGGAAAATAAGTTACTGTTCTTTTCATATATATAGTAATGAAAATGAAACAGATACAAAAAAAGAATTGAAAAATCCTGAGATTTTGATACTATATAAGAGATGTCAGATATAAAAGTTTTATTGTGCAGAGATGATCAGTTTTCTGCTCCTGATATCAGCAAAACAGTTATCAATTATGAATAAACATAAAAGGAGAACATTATGAGCAAAAAACCAACCGTATTAATGATTCTTGATGGATATGGTCTGAATGACAAAAAGGAAGGAAACGCTGTATATCTGGCTAAAACACCGGTTATGGACAAGCTGATGGCAGAATATCCATTTGTAAAAGGAAACGCAAGCGGACTGGCAGTAGGTCTTCCGGACGGACAGATGGGTAATTCTGAAGTAGGACATATGAATATGGGCGCAGGCCGTATCGTATATCAGGAACTTACCAGAATCACAAAAGAAATCCAGGACGGTGATTTCTTTAAGAATGAAGCTCTTCTTGCAGCAATGAAGAACGCAAAAGAGAATAATTCTGCAGTACATTTCATGGGACTTCTTTCTGATGGTGGTGTGCACAGTCATAATACACATCTTTATGGATTACTTGAGATGGCTAAGAGAGAGGGCGTTGAGAAGGTTTACGTACATTGTTTCCTTGACGGTCGTGACACACCTCCTGCATCAGGTAAAGAGTTTGTAGAGGCTCTTGAAGCAGAGATGAAGAAGATCGGTGTAGGTGAGATTGCTACTGTTTCCGGACGTTACTATGCGATGGATCGTGATAACCGCTGGGATCGTGTAGAACTGGCATATAATGCTCTTACATCAGGAGAAGGCGTAAAAGGAACAGATGCCCCGGCAGCAGTTCAGGCTTCCTATGATAATGATAAGACAGATGAGTTTGTTCTTCCTACAGTTATCGAGAAAGACGGACAGCCGACAGGTGTTGTATCTGATAAAGATTCTGTTGTATTCTTTAACTTCCGTCCTGACCGCGCACGTGAGATCACAAGAGCATTCTGTGATGATGATTTCCAGGGATTTGAAAGAAAAGCAAGACCACAGGTTACTTTCGTATGCTTTACAGATTACGATGATACCATTCAGAATAAACAGGTTGCATTCCACAAGGTTCAGCTTCACAATACATTTGGCGAGTATCTTGCAGCGCACAATATGACTCAGGCGCGTATTGCTGAAACAGAGAAATATGCACATGTTACCTTCTTCTTCAACGGCGGTGTGGAAGAGCCAAACAAAGGTGAGGACCGTATTCTTGTAAAATCTCCGAAAGTAGCTACCTACGATTTACAGCCGGAGATGAGCGCACCGGAAGTATGCGACAAGTTATGTGCAGCAATCCGTTCTGAGAAATATGATGTCATCATCATCAACTTTGCAAACCCGGATATGGTTGGTCACACCGGAATCTTAGACGCAGCGATCAAAGCAGTTGAGACAGTAGATACCTGTGTTGGAAAAGCAGTTGAGGCATTAAAAGAAGTAGACGGACAGATGTTCATCTGCGCAGATCACGGAAACGCTGAGCAGCTTGTAAACTACGAGACCGGCGAGCCGTTAACATCCCACACAACCAACCCGGTTCCATTTATTCTCGTAAATGCAGATCCTTCCTACACCTTAAAAGAGGACGGATGCCTTGCTGATATCATCCCGACTATGATCGAGCTGATGGGAATGGAGCAGCCGGCAGAGATGACAGGAAAATCTTTACTGATCAAAAAATAAAAGAGCGATATAATATAGCCGGATAAAAAGATGCCACAGACTGGTATATTTATTTTTGGACAGGCAGGGCAGCTGCTGTCAGAAAGAAATTTATCAGTTTTGTGGCACTTTTTTTGAAAGGAAAAGGATCATTTTCCGGTAAAATTCATGCAGGAAAGAAGCTGAGAAAGTGAGAATAAGAGAATATAAACAAAAATATAAGTACAACTTATAATATGATTAAAACTA
>ENA-OPSK01000697-OPSK01000697.1-human-gut-metagenome-genome-assembly--contig:-NODE-697-length-29311-cov-2.904191_pt1 | contig 29311 bp, 32 predicted proteins | sample MGYA00241807_ERZ501905 | MGnify/ENA primary metagenome ERZ501905 (study PRJEB25962, sample SAMEA2042111) | human gut metagenome | biome: human gut; feature: human-associated habitat; material: faeces...
ATCTTGTTCCTAATCCTGCTGCTGGTATAATTGCTTTTCTTACTTTTTTATTCATTTTTTCTATCCTTTCTTCATATAGAATATTTACTTAAACCATACCATTTTTTTAATTTTTATCAACCCTTTATAACCAATATGCTATTTTAATTACTTAAATACTCATCTAATTTAATTTTTTATAATTTTAATTACATGTATGATTATAATATCAATAAAAAAGCAATGTTTTTAAATCACATTGCCTCTAATAATTATTTCTTTTCTACGATATCATTAAGTTCCTTAAAAATTGAATTTTCTGGTACAACGCCTCTTACTCTAGATAATGGATAAATATTACTATTTCTTCCAATAACAGTTCCAGGGTTTAAAACACTATTACATCCTACTTCTACATAATCTCCTAGCATTGCACCCATTTTTTTAAGTCCCGTTTCAATCTCTTCGTGATTAAATCTATCTTTTACAACAACGAGTGTTTTATCACTTTTAACATTACTTGTAATTGATCCTGCACCCATATGAGACTTATATCCCAAAATAGAATCACCTACATAGTTATAATGAGGAACTTGTACATTATCAAAAATAATAACATTCTTTAACTCAACAGAATTACCAATAACACAATTTTCTCCTACTAATGCACTTCCTCTGATAAAAGCACAATGTCTCACTTCTGTTCCTGCACCAATAATACAAGGTGAACCAATATAAGCACTATCAAAAACTTTAGCATCTTTGTGAATCCAAACATGTTCATTCACTTCTTGATATTCATCCCCTAAAGTTTCTCCTAATTCAATAATAAAATCTTTAATTCCTTTTAAAGCTTGCCAAGGATACTCATATTTTGATAAATAATCCTTTGCTTGACTATGTGTTAAATCATATAAATCATTTATCTTATACATAAAAACACCCCTCCTACTTATCTTCTTCATAAAACAATTGTAATACAAGCTGTTTTAATTTACTATAAAAATCATACATTTTTTTGTACATTTAATTGTCAATTAAACAAAAAAAGATTTTATCAATATTTTCCATTAATTCATAAAATCTTTTTCTTTAAACTGTATCTAATTGCAAATAAATTTATCTTGCTTTTTATTCAAACTAATAAACCCTAAATATATTTTCTTTCTTAAAAGAAATAGTATTATCATTAAAGTAATAAATATCACTAAAATAACATTATCAATAAAGATATCTTCTTTTTGAATTATTATTGCATTATCAACATTATTATTAAATAACACAACATATCGATCACCTAAATATCTTTCTGTCGCAATCATATTGCTTGCGCTATATTCATACTGATCATATCCACCAACTTCTTTATCAAAATGAATAACATAATGCATATAACTAAACTTACTTGAAGAACCACTATCTGAACCATTAGAAACCCATGTTTTTCCATAAAATTCTGCAACAGTTACTGTTCCTTCAGATTTATATTTATAAGTATTTATTTGAATATCTTGGACAAGTGCTTTAATAGACAAACCAAACAGAAGAATAAAAATAACAATAAGTGTTATTTCACTAATTACTAAGCACCAAAATTTCCAAGTATATTTTGTTGTTACTTCTTTAGTTTTCTTTTTCAAAATTATCCTCCATTTTTAGTTAAATAATGTTACTAATTGAATACACTCATCACTTTTAACGATACAAAAGTATCGATTTTATTTAGCACTTAAAAGGCAAATTGACTCAACATGTCTTGTATGTGGAAACATATCATAAAGATACATTGTATGAGTATGATAACCAATCTTTTTAAAGTATTGTATATCTCTAATTTGTGTCGTTGGATCACATGAAATATAAACAACTTGTTTAGGATTTAATATTTTAACCGAATCCATGAATTGTTTGGTTGAACCACTTCTTGGGGGATCCATAATGACAACATCTACTTTATGCTTTTCTTTCGCAAGTTTTTTCATAAATTCAGTCGCATCATCACACACAAATTGAATATTAGAAAGTTGATTCATACGTGCATTGTTTTTTGCATCTTTGATTGCGTCTCTATTACTTTCCACTCCAATAACTTGTTTTACTTTTTGTGATAGAATCATTCCTATTGTTCCAATACCACAATAAGCATCAATTGCTGTTTCATTTCCTTTAATATTCAATAAGGACAAAGCTTTGGTATAAAGGTTCACACATTGGTCATGATTGATTTGATAAAAAGACTGTGGAGAAATCTTAAATTTCAAACCACACAATTCATCAACAATAAATCCTTTACCATAAAGAACCTTATCTTCATTACCTAAAACAATTGGTGTTTTACGTGTATTGACATTTAAAACAATCGTTTTGATACTTGGAAACCTCTTAACTAATTGGCTACAAAATTGTTTAGATCCACGCCACATATTTTCATTACATACTAAAACAACCATTGTTTGATTCGTTTTAACACCTCGACGAATTAAAACATGTCTTAATAACCCTTTATGTCTTTTACGATCATAAATAGAAACACGATACTTTCTTAAATAGCTTTGTATATATTGTAAGATTTCATCCATAATATCTTCGTGTAATAAACAGTGTTTATAAGGAATAATATCTTGACTATGTTCCTCATACAATCCATATTCATATTTTTGATTAAACGCCACAATTGCTTTATTTCGATAACCATTAACTAATGGTGAAGCTACTGTTAGTTTTACATCTATTTTTAATTTTGTTTTCTTTATTTCTTTTTCTATAAATAATGTCTTTTCTTTTAATTCTTCTTGATATTGATCTTGTGGATAAAAGCATCCTCCACATTTTTTAATTATTGGACATTTCATTTTTTATCACCCTTTACTTGTCAATCATTATAACATAGGTATTATCATTTGATGAAATGATTTATGAGTGTTATAATCTAGCGGAGGTGAAATATATGAGTAAAATAGATATTATTTCTGGCTTTTTAGGTGCTGGAAAAACAACATTAATTAAAAAATTAATTGCTGAAGCATATCAAAATGAAAAAATCGTATTAATAGAAAATGAATTTGGAGAAATTGGAATTGATGGAACATTCTTAAAAGATTCTGGTGTTACAATCAACGAAATGAACTCTGGATGTATTTGTTGTAGTTTAGTAGGAGATTTCGAAACATCATTAAAAGAAGTCTTAGATACGTATCATCCTGATCGTGTTATTATCGAACCTTCTGGTGTTGGAAAATTATCTGATGTTATTAAAGCTGTTTCTACAATCAATAGTGATGAAATGGAATTAGATAATTTTATTACAGTTGTTGATGCTAAAAAATGTCGTATGTATACTAAAAACTTTGGTGAATTCTATAATAACCAAGTTGAACATGCATCATTAATTGTTTTAAGTCGTAGCCAAGACTTAACTGAATTCCAATTAAAAGAATGTTTAGACATCTTAAAAGGATTAAACGATCATTCACCAATCATTACAACTGCTTGGGATAAATTAAATGGTTTAGATATCATTAATGCTTGTGAAGTGAACATTCAAGAAGAATTATTGCATGAACATGATCATGAATGTTGCGGACATGACCATCATGAACACGACCATGACCATGAATGTTGTGGACACGACCACAATGAACACGATCACGACCATGAATGTTGTGGACACGATCATCATGAACACAATCATGACCATGAATGTTGTGGACATGATCACCATGAACACGACCATGAACATGAATGTTGCGGGCATGATCATCATCACCATGACCATGATCATGAATGTGGTTGTGGACATCATCACCATCATGCAGATGAAGTTTTCAATAGTATCGGATTTGATACTGTTAAAAAATATAACGAAGTTGAATTAAGTGATATCTTAAATAAATTATGTAATGATGATAATGTTTTAAGAGCTAAAGGTTTTGTAGATAGCGGAAATGAAGATTGGTGGTATTTTGATTTAGTACCAGGTGAATTTGAAATTCGTTTAGGTAAACCTATTTATACAGGCCAAGTTTGTGTAATTGGTAAAGACTTAGATGAAAATACAATTAAGGAGTTATTTTTAGGATAAGCGTATGAATAAAACAAGAGTTTATTTGTTTACTGGATTTTTAGAAAGTGGAAAATCTTCATTTATCCAAGATACTCTTCTTGAACAAGGTTTTGGTGAAGATGAAAAAACTTTGATCATTGCCTGCGAAGAAGGTGAAGTCGCTTTTGATATTCCAGCTTTAAAAAAAGAAAATGCTTCTGTTGAATTTATTGAAAACGAAGAAGATTTAAATTATGAAACTCTTCTTCATTTACATCAAAAATACCAACCAACACAAGTTATGATTGAATATAACGGAATGTGGGATAATACAAAATTCGTGGATGAAATTTGTATTGATCAATGGCAAGTTGTTCAAATCCTTACAACGATTTCTGCTGAAACATTTGATCTTTATTACAACAATATGCGTGGACAATTCGTTTATCATGTTACTGGTAGTGATTTAGTTATTGTTAATCGTTGTGATGAAAATACAAAGAAATATCCTATTAGAGGAAGTATTAAATCTTTAAATCCAATGTGTCAAATTGTTTATGAAAATAAAAATAGACAAATTGAAGATTTAACTGTTAATGATTTACCATATAACTTAAATGATGATTATATTGAAGTAAATGATATGGATTATGGTATTTTCTGTATGCATATTATGGAAAATCCTCAAATCTATGAAAATAAAACAATTAAGATCAAAGGTAAAGTGATTGGCCGTGATAAATTAATTGAAAATGGTTTTGTTTTAGGTAGACAAGCCATGGTATGTTGTAGTGATGATATGCAACTTTTAGGTTTAGTATGTATTAGTAAATACGCTAAAGATTTAATTAAAGATGAATGGTTAGTGGTTGATGGAACCATTAGTTTAGAATATGATGAATCTATTCAAAGTAATATTCCTATTTTACATGTTGATCATTTAGAAGGTGCTAAACCTTTAGAAAATGAATATGTTACATTTGATTAAGAGCATTTAGCTCTTTTTCTATTTTATTTATAAATACTTTCATGTATAATGAATAGGCAAAAAGAGGTGGAAAAATGAAAGATTTTTGGTATGAATTAAAACATGTTTGTAAACAAAGTGGTGCTCGATATGGGATTTTACATACTCCCCATGGAGATGTAGAAACACCTATGTTTATGCCTGTAGGTACACTAGCTACAGTAAAAGGAATTGCCCCTGAAATGTTAAAAGAAATGGGATCACAAGTAATCCTTTCTAATACATATCACTTATGGTTAAGACCTGGGGAAGATATTGTTGCTAAAGCAGGTGGTCTTCATAAGTTTATGAACTATGACGGTCCTATGCTTACAGATAGCGGAGGATTCCAAGTTTTTTCTTTGGGAAAAACAAGAAAGATCAAAGAAGAAGGCGTTTATTTTAAAAGTATTATTGATGGTAAGTCTTTATTCTTATCTCCAGAAAAAGCTATCGATATTCAAAACAAATTAGGAGCAGATATGATTATGTCTTTAGATGAATGTGCTCCTTATCCAGCAACTTATGATTATATGAAACATAGTGTTGAAAGAACAATTCGTTGGGCTAAAAGAGGTAAAGAAGCGCATCATAATGAAAAACAAGCGTTATTTGGAATTGTTCAAGGTGGAGAATATCCTGATTTAAGAGAAAAATGTGCCAAAGCACTTGTAGAAATGGATTTCCCTGGTTATTCAATTGGTGGAACGAGCGTTGGTGAACCAAAAGATGTAATGTATAAAATGGTCGAAGATGCGGTTCAATGGTTACCTGAAGATAAACCACGTTATTTAATGGGAGTTGGTAATCCAATTGATTTAATTGAAGCTGCGATTCGTGGTATTGATATGTATGATTGTGTTTTACCAACACGTGTTGCTAGACATGGTGCTTTAATGACACATCATGGACGTATGAATATTAATAATGAAAAGTTTAAAGAAGATTTTACTCCTATTGATCCTGAATGTGATTGTTATACTTGTAGAAATTATACAAGAGCTTATTTAAGACATCTTCATAAATCAGATGAATTATTTGGAAAAACATTGTTATCGATTCACAATGTAAGATTCTTATTACAACTTTCAGAAGATATTCGTAAAGCAATTCAAGAAGATCGTTTATTAGATTTTAAAGAAGAATTTTTAGATAAATATGGTAGAGATGTTTATAAGAGGGCTTTTTAAATGAAACTAAGTGAATTTGATTTTGAACTACCTGAAGAACTCATTGCTCAACATCCTGTTGAAAAAAGAGATACTTCTAGATTAATGGTAGTAAATAGAGAAAACGGAAATATTGAACACAGACATTTTTATGATATTCTTGATTATTTAAAACCAGGTGATGTTTTAGTAAGAAATAATACAAAAGTTATTCCTGCTCGTTTATTTGGAATTAAAGAAGAAACAAATGGACATGTTGAAGTTCTTTTATTAAAAGAATTAAAGAAAGATACTTGGGAATGTTTATGCGGTAATGCACGTATTGTAAAAATGAATACAGTCATTACTTTTGGTGAAGGCTTATTAAAAGCAAAATGTATTGAAATCAAAGATGAAGGTATTCGTGTTTTTGAAATGATATACGATGGTATCTTCTACGAAATCTTAGATCAATTAGGAACAATGCCTTTACCTCCTTATATTAAAGAAAAACTTGAAGATAAAAATAGATATCAAACAGTTTACGCTAAAATTGAAGGAAGTGCAGCAGCTCCTACAGCTGGCTTACATTTTACTGAAGAAATCAATCAAAAAATAAAAGATAAGGGTATTGAAATTCTTGATGTATGTTTACATGTTGGTCTTGGAACATTTAGACCTGTTAAAGAAGAAAATGTTTTAGATCATCACATGCATAGTGAATTCTATATAATCAGTGAAGAAGTCGCTGATAAACTAAATAAAGCTAAAGCAAATGGTCAAAGAATTATTGCGGTAGGAACCACATCAACACGTACTCTAGAAGCTAATATGAAAAAATATGGAAAATTTACATCTGTTCATGAAAATACAGATATCTTTATTTACCCTGGATATAAATTTGAAGCTATTGATTGTTTAATCACAAACTTCCATTTACCTAAATCAACATTATTGATGTTGATTAGTGCCTTTGCTTCAAAAGAACTTATTTTCAAAGCTTACAAAGAAGCTGTCAAAGAAAAATATCGTTTCTTTAGCTTTGGTGATAGCATGATGATTTTATAATGAAAATCAATTACGACTTAAAATTCAAAGAAGAATTAGAAAAAATAAAAGGTACAAAACCCACCCTACTTCTCCATGTTTGTTGTGGGCCATGTAGCGGAAACGTTTTAAAAGAAATATCTGAATTTTTCGATATAACTATTTATTACTCTAATTCAAACATTTATCCAGATACCGAGTATTTTCGACGATTTCATGAATTAGAAGATTTTATTCAACGCTTTAATCAAGATTTCAATCAAAATATTCAAGTTGTTGAAAAAGAATATCAACCAAAAGAATATCTAAAAGATATTTCTCAATATAAAGATGAACCTGAAGGTGGAAAACGTTGTTATCTTTGTTATTCAAAGAGAATGAAAGATGCTTATGATTACGCATCTTTACATCACTTTGATTATTGGACAACTGTTTTAAGTGTTTCTCCACATAAAAACAGCCAATGGATCAATGAAATTGGCGCAAGCTTTCCTCAAGAAAAAACACAATTTCTTTTCAGTGATTTTAAAAAGAACAATGGTTATTTAAAATCCGTTAAGTTCGCCGCATTATATAATCTTTATCGACAAAATTATTGTGGTTGTGTTTATTCTTATCAAGATATGTTAGAAAGAGAAAAAAACAAGGAGTTACAAAAGTAATTTAAGATGGTGCAAATTGCACCATTTTTTATTTATTATTATGATTTTGTCCCTCAAAAAATCTATTCATCCCCAAAATATAGTCGTAATCTATTTTTTAGAATATAGTATAGATAGAAAGAGGTGGATTTATATGAAATATAAATTTGAAATAAAAAAAGAAAATAGATCTATCATTTGGAAAATCTTGTTTTTATTAATTTATTTTTCCTTTTATGCAATTAGTATTCGATTATTCATGACCTATTTCCCATTTATAAATAAAGGGCTTATAATAATCGTTGGTATCCTTATTTATCTCATTATCATTTTACCAATGGTATTTACACCCAGATGGTATTTAAATAACGATTCTATTTTAATAATCCAACCATCGGGTTTAATAGAAACTTGGGAGTATTTCATTTTAAAAAAAGGTATACAAGAAATAAAATACTCTGTAATCGAAAATATTTCTATTACTTATGAAAAAATATCAACACAATATATTTATAATGAAGGATATAATATTCTTTTTAAAGTATGTTTAAAATCAGGTGATGAAATCATATTTGATTCACTATTAGGAATTGATAAGTCTGATTATCTTCGTGGAATAGAAATGATAAAAAAAGAAGGTATTACTTTTATAGATAAGTATCATATACTATCTGTTTTAGAAAATGATAACATTAATCTATGGGAACATTTAAAAAAAGTGGAAGAAGGTATTTTAGATGATTAAAATTCTATGGTTATTGGAAAGCAAAATAAATTCAGATTTCATAAATAAAATTTCTAATGAACTTGAATTAAAAATGCAAATATCTTCTTCATTCGAAAATGGATTAATTTATGATGTTATCATTCTTGAAAACTTATCAATCATATCTCATTTAAGTGAAATTCAAAAAAATTCCATTCTTATTTATGTTTTAGATGAAAAAAATAATATTTTTGATCATCAAAATATATATGTTAATTACTATATTCGTAATTTATCCTTATATGAAGACTTATATCAAGCATTTCTTAAAAGCAAAGATTTTTTATTAAAAAAGATAAATACAATTTCTTTAAAGAGTGGAAAAATAAATTATCATATAATCAAAAATAACATTCTTTACATAGAATCATTTAGAAACTATATTGTTATTCATACATCTATCTCAAATTATACCTTAAGATATACCTTAAAGAAAATTCATAAAAAATTAGGTAATGAATTTATTCAATGTCATAAATCTTATCTAGTTAATTTAAATAATGTCATTTGTATAAAAGAAAATACCATTGAGTTAAAAAACGAAGTAACACTTCCTATTGGAAATAAATATAAACAAAATCTTTATAATTTAATTTGTAAATAAAATGTATTTAAAAAGATGATAACATCAAACATAAGTTATCATCTTTATTATTTTCTAAAGCCATGTTACTTCATTACCTTTTCTTAAAGGTTTTCCATCATTTGTATCAGGATAACCGACAATTAAAGAACCATAGACCCTTTCATCTTCATTCATACCTAAACTTTGTAAATAAGATAAAATTTTTTGATCTTCATTGATCCATTTTAATTGATTAATATAACAACTTCCTAGATCTAATTCATTAGCTTCAAGCATCATATTTTCAAGAGCAAGAGCACAATCCGCTTGATTATTTCCATAATCTTTTTTATTAGCAACAATAATCAAAACAGGTGCATTATAACAAAATGCATCCCCTCCTTTTTTAGAAAGATTAATTGAATTTTGTAAACTTCTATACATATTCTCATTAATCTCCATTTGAGAAAAAGACTTTTCAACCATTTTAACTAAACGAGCGATTATTTGTTTATTTTGAATAACTAGAAAATGATTACTTTGACTATTTCCTCCACTTGGAGCAAATCTCCCTGTTTCTATGATTTTTTCAAGTAATTCTTGACTTACTGGTTGATCTAAATATTTTCTCGTACTTCTTCTTGTCATTATATTTTCAAAAGTATTCATTTTCTTTTTCTTTTATAAAAAATATATCCAATAATTCCTAAAGCTATTATACCCGCTCCACCTACAGCAACAATTTTATCTTCTTGTTCTTTTTCTTTTTTATATTTGTTATATTCATTTTTATATTTTTTGTCTAAAACATCATAGACTTTATAATTTTTATATTTATGATAATATTCATCACTTTGTTTTTCATTATCAAAATCTTCTTGAGCATATTTAGAAAGCTTCTTTTTTAATGAATTGATTTCTTTTTCTTCTTGATCATAAGCACTTTGATAACTCTCCTTATAAACATTCTTTTCTTTTTCTAAAGTGTAATCACTTGTTATATCTTTTGCTTCTAAGTTTCTTACATTTTCGATTGCTTTTTTATTTGCATCTTGTCTTATTTTAGAAAAATCATCTCTTTCACTTTGATTATAAGCTTCTTTATATGCTGTTAAATAGACTTCACTCATTAACCCTACTGGAACGTCTAAATTATAAGTTTCTGTTGTCGTTCCATCTTTTGTTCCATTTTGTGTTCCTTGATCCTTTGATACTGTTGTTAATTCATTTTCAGCATTACTAAACCCAGTATTATACCCATTTACATAAGTTTGATCTTTTCCCATAAGATCTTCTTTACTAGCATCAGGATTAGCTTTTTTATAATTGTATCCTGCTGTTTCTCCTTGCTTTGTATAATCTATCACTTTAGGTGCACTGGGTGTTTTTGAAGATGGACTACTTGATTTAGATGAAGATTTACTACCCGAACTTGATGAAGAACTACTTGATCCTCCACCATTGTGATAATGGTATTCCCCATCTCTAAGTCCCCATTTTGCACAATTTGTTCGACAATAATGGCCTCCATTAGCATCCGTTCTACCAGGATGGGCACTTATTGGTGTGATTGCCATAAGTAAAACAATAATAATAGATGCCATCTTTAATATTCTTTTTTTCATATTCCCTATTCCTTTTTAATTATAAAATATATTCTTTTAAACAATTTGTATAACGTAAATATCCTTCATGATTGATATGAAGTCCATCTTCATAGTAAACTTCAACAGGTTCACCTTTTTTATTACATAATATTGGATAAGCATTAATAAAAGTTACATATTCATAAGGAATTGTCTTCTTAAATTCCTTATAAATCATTTTTAATAAATCATTACTTCTCAATACACCAGGTGTATGTTTATAATCATGCATTGGTAAACATGGTAATGGTGAGACCACATAAATTTCACATTCAGGTAAATTATAATGTACAGTTTCTACAAGTTCTTTGACATTAATAGCAATATCTTTAGGTGATTGCATAACTGTTTTTCCTAAATCATTCGTACCAATCATGTAAACAAGTTGTCTAGGTTTAAATTTTAAAACCCCTTCATCTATAAAATGAAGAAGCATTGTAGAAGTGATTCCTCCAATACCACAATTATATTTATTTTCTATTTCCGGAAAATATTTTTCTATATCCATAAATTGAGTAATAGAATCTCCAAAAAAGACAGTACCTCCTGCTTTAGAATTTTTATTTTGATCAATAATTTCTTTCATACGATCAATTGTCATTTCTCTTATTTGATAGTAGTTTGTAAGAAATGTCATATTTTCTCTCATAATGTCGACCTCTTTTCTATATAATATTATTATATTTTTATTGTTTTATTTTTTCAATATTGAAAAAATATTGAATATACTAGAAAAAAGTGATATTTTATTATCATTAATATGAGGGGAGAATTATTATGGTGAAAATCGTCAAATTCGGTGGTTCATCTCTTGCAGATGCCCATCAATTTAAAAAAGTCGGTGGCATTATCAAAAGTGATCCAGATCGTCGTTTTGTTGTACCTTCAGCGCCTGGTAAACGTTTTAAAGATGATATCAAAGTTACTGATTTATTATACAAAGCATATAACGCAGAAAGTGAACAAGAGTTTGAATGTACTTTTGATACAATCAAAGATCGTTATCAAAGTATTATCGATGAACTTAATTTAACAGTTGATCTTACTGAAGAATTTGAAGTTATTAAGAAAAACTTCCAAGATCAAATCAGTGAAGAATATGCAGCAAGTCGTGGAGAATATTTAAATGGTATCTTACTTGCAAATTATTTAGGATTTGAATTTGTTGATCCTGCAACATGTATCTTTATCGATGAACATGGAAATTATGATGATAAAAAAACAGATCCTGTTTTATCTAAAAAATTAAGTGAAGTAGAAAATTGTGTTATTCCTGGATTCTATGGTTCATGTAGTGAAGATCCCACAAAAATTAGAACTTTCTCTCGTGGAGGAAGTGATGTAACTGGTTCTATCGTTGCCAAATGTGGACAAGTTAAACTTTATGAAAACTGGACAGATGTTTCAGGATTCTTAGTTGCTGATCCACGTATTGTTAAAAATCCAGAAGTGATTGGAACAATCACTTATAAAGAATTACGTGAACTTTCTTACATGGGAGCAAGTGTTTTACATGAAAATGCTGTTTTCCCTATTCGTTCTCAAGGAATTCCTATTGTAATCAAAAATACTAATAAACCTGAAGATGCTGGAACTTTAATCGTTGAAAGTACTGTGCATAAACCAGATCATATTATTACTGGTATTTCTGGTAAACAAGGTTTTGCGACAATCATGATTGAAAAAGATATGATGAATGATGAAATTGGTTTTGGTAGAAAAGTTTTACAAGTTATTGAAGAAGCTGGTCTATCTTATGAACATACACCTTCTGGTATTGATACAATGAACGTAATTGTTGAATTAAATTCATTCATTGAACATGAACAAGAAATTTTAGCTAACTTACATCGTGCCGTTGAACCTGATTCAATTGAACTTGAATCTGACCTTGCTTTAATTGCTATCGTTGGTCGTGGTATGAAAGATGGTCGTGGAGTTGCAGCAAAAGTATTTACAGCCTTAGCTAATAAAAAAATAAATGTTAAAATGATTGATCAAGGTTCTTCAGAATTAAATATCATTGTTGGTGTTAAAAACATTCACTTTAATGACGCAATTCGTGCTATCTATAATACATTTATTGAACAAGAATAAAGACTTTAGTCTTTTTTCTTGTTATTTAATTCATATAACTTCTCTAGGAATTATCTAAAAAAGATGTTATAATAAACAAGAGGTGGTCATATGAAAATATCAACAAGAGGGCGTTATGCTCTAAGATTAATGATTGATTTAGCCCAAAATAAAGAACAAGGAAATATATCTCTTAAAGATGTTGCTAAAAGACAAGAAATTTCTATCAAATATCTTGAACAAATAGCTACTCCTTTAATTCGTGCAGGACTTATTAAAAGCGTTAGAGGTGCCCAAGGTGGATATTCTCTTACAAGAGATATGAATAAATATACAGCAAAAGATATTTTAGTTGCTGTTGAAGGTCCAATCGCTTGTGTTGCCTGTTTAGAAACTGAACCTAATCAATGTCCTCGTTATAGTGAATGTTTAACTCTTCCTTTTTATAAAGGACTAAATAAAGTTATTACTGATTATTTAGAATCCTATACTTTAGAAGATCTTGCTGATTTACATGGATATCAAATTGAATATATTATCTAATAAACATATCATTGATATGTTTTTTATTTAAAAATCGTGTATTTCTACACGATCAATCATCATAATGTTCTAAAAACAGATGTTTTCCTTCATCATCTTTATAAGCAACAATTGTTTTTAAATTGACATTTTCTACACTTTTAAAAATATTTCCTTCAACAAAAGGATTTACTTTCTTTAAATCCTTAATTAATTGTTTAATTTCTAAACGTTTAGAAGCATTTTCTTCATCATGAGCATCTTGATTTTCTTCAGTAAATTTACATGCACATTGTAAAAATGTTAATTCATGTTCATCTCTCCATGCCTTAATATCATCTTCACGAATAAGATACATCGGTCTAATAAGTTCCATTCCTTCAAAATTCAAACTATGAAGTTTAGGCATCATTGTTTGAATTTGTGCTCCATAAAGCATACCCATTAAAATAGTTTCAATAACATCATCATAGTGATGTCCCAAAGCAATCTTATTACATCCTAATTCCTTTGCCTTAGCATATAAATGTCCTCTTCTCATTCTCGCACATAAATAACAAGGAGATTTTTCTATATTAAAAACAGAATCAAATATTTGTGAATCAAATATTTGAATTGGAATATTTAATTTTTTCGAATTATCAATGATCATTTGTCTATTTACTTTATTGTACCCAGGATCCATTACCATAAAAACAAGTTCAAATTCAAATTTATTATGTCTTTTTAATTCTTGAAAGAGCTTAGCCATCAACATAGAATCTTTTCCACCAGAAATACATACAGCAATTTTATCTCCAGGGTTTACTAATTCATATTGATTAATAGCCTTGCAAAAAGGTCTCCATAATTTTTTCTTATATTTTTTTTGAATACTCTTCTCTAATTCTTTTAAATACTCCAAATTATCCATCTTTTATCCTCACTTTCTCTATTTATAAAAACAAAATTCATATCTAAAGTCAAATATTTTTGAATAATTCACATAAAAAGTTCAAATTCAATTCATATTGATATATAAAATGATAGCGAGGTGATAATTATGGCTGAAAGATTTAAATTCAACGATGAAGAAGAAAATATAGATGAAAACGATAATCAACAAGATGATTTAGAAAAAGAATACTATGATAATACTGATTATTCCTATACAAAAAATAAAAAAAGACCTAAAACAAAAAAGGTAACAAGAAAGAAGATAAAAACGAAAGTGAAAAAGAAAAAAAATGGACGTTCTAAAATTTCTACTTTCCTTATCACGTTACTTATTTTACTTTTAATTGCTGGTGCAGGAGTTGGTGGCTATTTTGCATATGAACATTATCAAGATCAACAAAAACAAATTAATCAATTAGAAAAACAAGTAGATCAACAAAATAAAACAAAAACAGACAAGTCAACATCTACAAAAAAAGAAACCCAACAAGAAAAATCTTCTTCATCTAAAAATGAAGAAAGTACATCAAGTGATAATACAACAAACAGCGATGAAAGTGATTCATCACAAAATACAACCGATGATTCTTCATCAAATGAAAATACAAATTCAGATTCAACAACTGAAACAGAATAAAAAAACTTGGCATTTGCCAAGTTTTTAAATTTGATCTAAAGCTTCTTTTAAATCAAATAAGATATCATCAATATGTTCTGTACCAATTGATAAACGAATTGTATTAGGTTGAATTCCAACATCAGCTAATTCTTCTTCTGTTAATTGTGAATGTGTAGTTGTTGCTGGATGAATAACTAATGATTTAACATCAGCGACATTAGCAAGTAATGAGAATACTTGTAAATTATCAATAAATTTGTGAGCTTCTTCTACGCCACCTTTAATATTAAAAGTAAAGATTGATCCTCCACCATTTGGGAAATATTTTTCATATAAAGCATGATCTGGATGATCTGGTAATGAAGGATGATTTACTTTTTCTACTGCTGGATGTTGTTGTAAGAACTCAACAACTTTTTTAGTATTTTCATTATGACGATCAATTCTTAAAGATAATGTTTCTGTACCTTGTAATAATAAGAATGCATTGAATGGAGAAATTGTAGCTCCTGTATCTCTTAATAAGATTGCTCTAATATAAGTAACGAAAGCAGCTGGTCCTGCAGCTTCAGTAAATTTCACTCCATGATAACTTGGGTTAGGTTCACTGATCCATGGATAACGTCCACTCTTAGCCCAATCATAAGTACCACCATCAACAATGACACCACCTAAACTTGTACCATGACCACCAATAAATTTAGTAGCACTATGAACAACGATATCAGCACCATGTTCAATTGGTCTAAATAGATATGGTGTACCAAATGTATTATCAACAACAACTGGTAATCCATGTTTTTTAGCGATTGCACTAATTGCATCGATATCAGGAATATCACTATTAGGATTTCCTAAAGTTTCTAAATAAATTGCTTTTGTGTTTTCTTGAATTGCATCTTCAACTTCTTGTAAATTATGAGCATCTACGAAAGTAGTTGTAATTCCATATTGAGTAAATGTATGTGCTAATAAGTTAGAAGTTCCCCCATAAATTGTTTTTTGAGCAACGATATGTTCACCTTGTCCTGCTAAAGCTTGAATAGTATAAGCGATTGCAGCTGCTCCAGAAGCAACAGCTAAACCTGCTACCCCACCTTCTAAAGCGGCAATACGATCTTCAAATACACCTTGTGTAGAGTTTGTTAAACGTCCATAGATGTTCCCTGCATCTGCTAATTCAAAACGTGCTGCAGCATGTGCACTATTTTTAAATACATAAGATGTTGTTTGATAAATAGGTACTGCTCTTGCATCTGTTGCTGGATCTGGTTGTTCTTGTCCTACATGTAATTGTAATGTTTCAAATTTAAATTTTCTATCTTCTCTTTTAGTTACTGCCATTTTAATTTCCTCTTCTTTCTTTTGTATAAATATTATATATTGTTTTATGAATAAATAAAACTATTTACACATTCGTCCGTTACGGAAATTATGTCTTAATTCTTCAATCATTTAAATTCCCCTATCTAATCTTGAATTAAAGGTGTTGATAAATAACGATCTCCACCATCTGGTAATAAGACGACAATTGTCTTCCCTGCATTTTCTTCTCTCTTGGCTAGTTCTTTGGCTGCATATAACGCTGCTCCTGATGATATCCCTACTAAGATTCCTTCTGTCTTTGCCATTTCTTTCCCTGTCGCAAATGCATCTTCATTTTCTACTGTAATGATTTCATCATAAATCTTTGTATCCAATGTTTCTGGTACAAATCCTGCCCCGATTCCTTGGATCTTATGTGCTCCACCTTTCCCTGTTGATAATACTGGTGAGCTTGCTGGTTCTACTGCCACTACTTTTACTTCTGGATTCTTTTCTTTCAAGTATTTCCCTATCCCTGAAATTGTTCCTCCTGTTCCTACTCCGGCTACAAAGATATCTACTTTTCCTTCTGTTTGTTCATAGATTTCTGGTCCTGTTGTTTTATAGTGTGCTGTTGGATTCGCTGGATTTTCAAACTGTCCTGGAATGAAGCTGTTTTCGATTTGTGATGCCAATTCTTTTGCTTTGGCGATTGCTCCCTTCATTCCTTCACTTCCTGGTGTTAAGACTAATTCTGCTCCATATGCCTTCATAAGATTTCTTCTTTCTACCGACATTGTTTCTGGCATTGTAATAATGATCTTTAGATTCAATGCTGTCGCTACGGCTGATAGTCCAATTCCTGTATTTCCACTTGTTGGTTCAATCAATGTTGTATTTTCATTGATCAATCCTTTTTCTAGTGCATCTTGGATCATTTCTTTTGCAATTCTGTCTTTGACTGATCCTGCGGGATTGAAGTATTCTAGTTTTGCGAGTACATCTGCTTTCAATTCATCTTTCTTGATTAAGTTGTTTACTCTTACTAGTGGTGTATTCCCTACTAGGTCTAAAAAACTGTTTTTAATTTCGCTCATATTTTTATTTCTCCTTATTCCTATAGATTTACTATGTTTTATAGGATATACCTACTTACTTTAAGTGTCAACAAATATGATAAATAAAAAAAAGACCAACAAATGTTGGTCCTGAATTATTAAGCATTTAAAGCTTTTTTAGCTGTTTCAACGATAGCTGTGAAACCTTCTGGATCGCAAATTGCGATTTCAGATAACATTTTTCTGTTGATTTCAACGTTAGCTAATTTTAAACCGTGCATTAATTTAGAATATGAGATATCATTCATTCTAGCTGCAGCGTTAATACGTGCAATCCATAATTTTCTCATATTTCTTTTTAAGTTTCTTCTATCTCTATAAGCATATGCCATTGAGTGCATTACTTGTTCATGAGCAGTTTTATATAATTTATGTTTAGCTCCAAAATATCCTTTGGCTAATTTAATAACTTTTTTTCTTCTATGTCTAGTTGTATATCCACCTTTAACTCTTGCCATTGTGTATTCCTCCTGTATTTATTTTTAACTAAAATTATTTAGGTAATCTTGATTTAATTCTCTTGTAATCTGAAGCACTTACAACTGCAGCTTTTGCTAAGTGTTTCTTTTGTTTATGAGTTTTATTGTGTGATAAGTGTGAAATGTAAGCATGGCTACGTTTTAATTTTCCACTACCTGTTCTTTTTAAACGTTTTTTTAATCCGCTATGTGTTTTAATTTTTGGCATAATTGTTTCCTCCATTAATTATTTTTTCTTTTTTGGTGCTAATATAGCTGTTAAAGTACGTCCTTCTAATTTTGCTGGTTTTTCAATTTGACCAACTTCTGCACATTCTTCAACAAAGTCATCAATAACTTTTTTACCCAAATCAACGTGTGCAAGTTGTCTACCTCTAAATCTGATTGCAACTTTAACTTTGTTTCCTTCTTCTAACCATTTTAATGTTCTTTTTAATTTAACATTTTTATCATGAGTATCAATAGTTACTGATAATTGAGTTTCCTTTAAAGTTACCACTTTAGAGTTTTTCTTCATTTCTCTTGCTTTCTTTTGTTGTTCAAAACGATATTTACCAAAGTCCATAATACGACAAACTGGTGGTTTTGCATTAGGTGCAACACAAACTAAGTCTAAATTTGCATCATAAGCAATATCCAACGCTTCTCTACTACTTTTTACTCCTAATTGATCACCGTTTTGATCAATAACCAACACTTCCTTAAAACGAACTCTTTCGTTTACTAAATCATCAGGTTGTTTTGGTTTTCTGTTATCAAATCTGCTAATAAAAGCCACCTCCAATTATTATAGTTGAAATAAAAAGTGAGCACACTGAGTACCCACCATTGACATTAAGATTAAATCTTAGTGACATTTGCCTATCGACAAAATCAATCAGGCGAGAAGTAGGCACTTCTTCTTTCCACTACTTTTTATTGCACGTAGATATTACCATCATATGCCACTCATGTCAATAAAATTATTGATTATTTCAAGATTTTTTATTTTTTTTATTTTGGATTTAATACTGTTTCTAATTGATATTCATTATTAACTTTATTAACTATAATTGCACTGGCATTTTGTGGAAAATCAAGTTTTTGATTTTTTAATAATGTTTTAATAAATGCATATAAAGAACATCCATGACCTACCATTAAAATGGTATCATCATCTTGAAATTTCTTTTCTATATCATTTAATAATTCAAAATGTCTTTGAATTACATCTTCAACATTTTCACCTTCATATCCAGTATAATCCATTTGTAAATCATCTAACCAATTAGAAGATTCTAATTGAAGTTTATCTACAAATAAACAAGGTAATCCTTCTAAAAGACCAAAATTCACTTCTTTTAAACGATCATCTTCATTTAATAAAACAGAATGATTTTTTAAAATTATTTGTGCTGTATATTTTGCTCGTAATATTGGAGAAGTATAAGCAGCATCTATTTTATAATCCTTTAACTGTTCTGCCATATTTTCTATTTCTTTTATTCCTTGCTTTGTAAGAGGTGAATCACACCATCCTTGTTTAAGCTGTATTTCATTAAAATGTGTCTTTCCATGTCTAACAAATATGTATTTCATAAATATCTCCTTTAAAAAGCAGGTCAATCGACCTGCTATGATTTTAAGATTGGTTTTAATGCTTTGTAGATAGCTAGTGAAACAATTGCCCCTAGAATAGCTTCTAAAATACCATTTGTAGAAACAACTCCTAATAATACCGTTACTAAAGTAGAGTATTGCACTCCTACCGCACTCGCATATGCTTCACCAAAGAATATGTATATTCCTGATAAAACAAGCACTGTGTTTGTAATAGCTCCTGTTAAAGCACCTACAACAACACCTAAGTTTTCACGATTATTCTTTTTCATGATTTCAAAAACGAATCCAGCTAAATAGCCAAGTAAAATTCTAGGAACAAAAGCAATCAAAAGACTTTTGTAATTTCCTGACATTGTGCCTATTGTCACAAATGGGGAAAAACAAAAAGATGTAATGCCTGGTTGAATCGTTGCTTTGATTAAACTTGTTAATCCAAAAACAAAGCCCAACTCAGCCCCTGCTTTTTTTCCTAATACGATTCCTGCAATAATGACAGGAATGTGCATTGTTGTGGCATTTAATGGTCCAATTGGAATATATCCAAGGGGTGTCACAACAAGAATGATTTCAATCGCTAAAAATAAAGCCATTGAAGTCATGTACTGTGTCTTTTTCGACTTCATATAATCCTCCTACTGTCGCTCATAAAAGATGCAACGTTTTTATGGTATTCGCTATTTCAAATGTCTTAATAAGAGTCTTATAGATCTCTTTTAATATCAAAATATACGAACGAGAAAATTATATGCTTTTTCGATTATTTTTTCAAATCTTGATAAGCTAATAAACCATATCCACTCTTAGCTTTTTTAATAGCTCTTTGAATACATTTAGAAATGACTTCAACAGCTAAAATACCAACAGCATCAACCATTCCATCAACTTCATTTGTACTTAATACAAAAATTGTATCACCATCGCTCATTGTATGAACTGGATCAATACTTTTAGCGTAGCCATTATGACTAATTCCAGCAATCTTTGTACATTGTGCTTTCGTCAGTTTGACATTCGTTACAATACATCCAATGGTTGTATTACCATCCGGTAATTTTCTAAGTTGATCCATTTGATCTAAAATAATTTGACTAGCCGAAACACATTTTTTATCAATATTAACACCTGCCAATATTTCTTGCGTTTGATAATCAATGACATTTCCACAGGCATTTACAGCAACGATCCCTGCTACTTGAACATTTCCAACTTGTACACCATATGTTCCAATGCCACCTTTCATGGCATGTTCAAATCCTAAAAGTTTACCAACACTAGCACCACAACCAGCGCCATAGTTTCCTTCTTTAATCAAATCATTTTCACTATCTTGACAAGCCTTATACCCCATTTCTTTATCTGGCCTTATATGAGGATTTCCCACCGATAAATCAAATAATGAAGCACCACATACAATCGGTACTCTTGCTACAGACATATCAAAACCAACACCATGTTCTTCAAGATATTGCATGGCACCACTAGCTGCGTCTAAACCAAAAGCACTCCCACCACTTAACATAACAGCATGAATTTGTTGAACCATATTAATTGGATTTAATAAATCTGTTTCTCTTGTAGCAGGACCTCCACCACGAACATCTACACCGGCTGTCGCTCCATTTTCTACAATAACAACACTACATCCTGTAGCTGCTTCTTGATTTTCATATTGTCCTACTTTTACACCTTTAATATCCGTTAATTTTATTTCTTTCATCATCTTTTTCCTCTTTTTTATCATTATACTAAAAAAGTAGAAAAAAGCTTTAAACTTTTTTCTACCAACTCATTTGTAATATTTCATCACTATGATCTTTTAATTGTTTTAATCCTTTGTATTCTTTTGTTATTTGATGATCCTTTATATAAAGTAATGTAGCTGATTTAACTTTTTGATTTTCAATAACTACTTCTTTATCCTTTATTTTCACAAAATAAACATTACTTACTGCCTTATTAAGACGAGCTATCCCATTTTTAGAATCCATGCTTTCTTGATCATCCATTGAATAAAAATAAACCCAATATTGATTAAATTCCTTTACTTTTAAAACTTCACTTGTTTTTAAATGATTATAACTTTTATAAGGATTTCTTTTTTGCATATTATAAAAAACAGTTCCTAGACACACAATTAAAACAACACCAATCATTATTACCTTTTTCTTCATCTTCTTTTCCTCCTTATCTATACTTTAATCCTATTCTTTTAAATAAATAGCAAAGAGGCACCAACAACCATCAACCTGTCCCCAACAACAAAATCCAAATAAAAAAACTATGTTATAATACACGTACAGGAGGAAGTTATGAAAATTACTGTTGGAAAAATAAAGAAAAGAAAAATCATCTTATTAAACTTTGTTATTTTACTTTTTGTTGTTTGGTGGTTAGGTGTTTTCTTTATCATGTATAAACATTTTTATGAAAGAATAATGTTTTTTGGTGTTCTTATTATTATATTATTATTGATTTATAGTTTCGTACTACCAGGAATAGTTTTCGCTAATACCATGTGGGAAGTCGATCAAAAATATTTAAGATACATTTATTTTGATAAAAATTTAGATAAAGCAAGGTATCTTTATTCTTTTCTTTTTAAAAATAAATATCCTAGATATCAAATCAATTTAAAACTTTCACAAATTGATTTTGTACAAATCTCTTATTATCGTTATTCTTTTTATCCATCAAAATATTTAGTAAATGGTTCTGGAAATAAAATTGTGTTTAAATTTAATATGTTGGATGGTTCTCAATATATTATTGAAAATTTAGTAAGTTCTGATAAAGAAACTTTTAGTAAAGGCATTGAACTCATGAAAAAAAATGGTGTACGTTTTGTTGATTCTTATCATTTATTGGATATCATACGTTCAAATAAAAATCTTGATCAATATATTGTAGCTATTGAAAAGGAGAAAAAACATGATTAGAATTTCTCTTATTTCAAAGCATTACCAACAAATAGAACCACTTATTCAACAATTCTTTGATGATTTACAAATAGAATACAAACTTACAAATTATACACATCAAACAGTTCAAGATATTTATTTTGTAGAAATAGAAAAAAAGAATGATTTAAATATTTTAAATCATCTTAAAAAATTAAATAGTACTCTGATCTATATTATTGGACCTAAAGATTTTGATCTTGTAAGTATTTGTTTACAAATGCAAACACATCTTTATTTCATTAATAATGAATTAGAAAAACAATTTATTCATTATCATGATTTTATTCAAAAACAAATTCAAAAAAACTTTCAATATTATCTTTATCAAAGAAATGGAATTACTTCAAAAATAAGATTATCACAAATCTATTATATCGAATCACTTAGACATCAAATTATTATTCATTCTATTAATGGAGAAATGATTGAAAGAAAAACATTAAGTCAATTTAATAAAGAAATACAATCTCTTGATTTTATTCAAATTCATAAATCATACATTATTAACAAAAGATTTATTCAAGAAATAAAAAATCAAGAAGTTATTTTAAAAGAACAAACACATCTTCCTATTGGAAGAAGCTATAAAGAAAGTTTAAAGGAACAAAATTAATGTTCCTTTTTTTATAAAATAAAAACCCTCACTTACTAGTGAAGGACTACTACTTACAACCCAATCACTTTTATCCCGCATACTGGTCAGCGGTATACTTATTTCTCGTCCAATTTTATTAAGAAAAATAGTTATTGTAAACAATATTATTTAACACTACCCATTCTTATAAATCAAATAATTATCTTTCTTTTTAAATCCAAGATGTAAATACATGTTCATTCCCTCTTTTGAACTATTCAAACAAATCATTCCAACATCTTTTTGATAATTTTCAATAAGATATTCTACCATATATCTACCAATCCCTAAATGTCGATAATTTTCATCTATCCAAACATTCGTTATTTGTCCAACTTTTCCTTTGGGATTTTCATTACTTGGAAGTATATCATAATAGTAAATTGTAGCTGTTGAAATAATTTGATTTAAATGATAGCCCACTAATGTATGACATTCATCTTTTAACATTTTTTCTTTATAAAAAACTCTTATGTTTTCTATTGTAGAATGTGTTATTTTTTGATTAGAAAACATTTTTAAATCTTTTATTCTTAACTCTACTAATAATTCTAAATCATCTACACCTAGTACTTTATATTCTATTTCTTTCATATGCTTTTTCCTTTGTTTTATTATAACAAAATCTTTTACCTATTTTTAACAATTTCCTTAGTTTTTATTGATAGAAATATCATTCTTCTTTCTATATATTTTAAAAAGAATAGAGGATAGATAAATGAAATTAAACGAAAAGAAAATCAATGATTTTTTTAAAATAATTAATGAAAAGAAAATAAAAAGTGTTTTTCAACCTATTATTTCCTTAAAAACAGGAGAGATAGTATCTTTTGAAGCCTTAAGCCGTATTACTTTAGAATCATGTACTCTTAATATTGAAGAATTATTTAAGATAGCTAATACAATTGAACAATCATGGAAGTTAGATCAACTTTGTCGTAAATGTGCTATTAAGGCAAGTCAACAAATGCCTTTAGGAAAAAAGTTATTTATTAATGTAGATGCTAATATTTTATTAGATTCAGATTTTGTTCAGGGGTTTACAAAAGAATATTTAAAAAAATATCATTTAGATTCTAATAATATTGTCTTTGAATTATCGGAAACAACATCTATTGAAGATAAACACTTATTTAAACAAGCCGTTAGACATTATCGTAGTCAAGGTTTTGAAATTGCTATTGATGATGTTGGTTCAGGTTATTCTAATTTAAATAGAATCAATCATACACAACCTGAATATATCAAACTAGATAAAGAACTTATTCAAGATATTCATTTAAATAAAGATAAGCGTACGATGGTAGAAGTCATGGTCAACTATTGTAAAGCTACGCATTATAAATTAATTGTTGAAGGTATTGAAACAAAGGAAGAACTTGAATGTTTAATTCAATTAGGTGTTGAATATGGTCAAGGTTATTATTTAAAGAAACCTGTTGATAATTTTGATGATCTTTTACCTGATATCAAAGAAACTATCAAAAAATTATACAACAAATATAAGAAAACATTAGATATTCCTACAATAGATTCTCTTTGTCATTTTCCTTGTACATTAAAAACTTATCAAAATATAAATAATGCTTATCAAATTTTTGAAGAAAATAATACCACTCAAAGAATTTATGTTATCAATGATGAAGGACATTATTTAGGTTATTTAAAAAGAGAAAATATGCTTTGTAATTTAGATGCAGCTGAATCAAATCTTTTTAAAGACTCTCTAATTGTTCCTTCCCATTTACCTATTAAAAATGTTTGTCAACTTTATCTTGAAAATGAAAGTTCACATTTTTATGAAGATATTATTGTTTTAAAGAACCAATGTTTTTATGGTATTGTCACTATTAAAGATTTATTAAAATATTTGATAAAATAGATAATATGCACTTTCCTCTATTAAGTACAACTTAATAGAGGGTTGTACTATATTCTACAAATGTTATAATAATAGAAATATTTTAATAAAAGGAGATTATATTATGTCAATTAAATTAATTAAAGCGTCATATGAATATCAAGATTTAATTGTTGATATGTTGAAGGAGTGGATTGATTATAATAATAATCATCCTGAAGCTAATACTTCTCCAGCTTCTATTTTTAAAAATGATTATCATAATTTTGATTATTATATTAATAATCTTGATTTAAAAAATCCAAAACCTGGTTTGGTAGAAGATTCAACATTTTTCGCCTTAGATGTAGAAAGAAATAAAATGGTTGGAGCCATCAATATTCGTCATAAACTTAATGATTATTTATTAAATTACGGTGGCCATATTGGTGATGGAGTAAGACCAAGTGAAAGAAAAAAAGGTTATGCAACTAAAATCATCGGTTTAGCTTTAAAAGAATGTCAAAAGTTAAATATTGATAAAGCACTTCTTGTTTGTGATAAGGATAATATTGGTTCTGCAAAATCAATTAAAAACAATGGTGCTATTTTAGAAAATGAAATTGTTAAAGACGGAAAAACAGTTCAAAGATATTGGATAGAAATTAAATAAGGGTTCCTGCTGGAACCCTTTATATTATAAATTTTTTCCGTTTTCTTTAATGACTTCTTGATACCATTTAAAAGAATCTTTTTCATAACGTTTCATTTCTTTTAAATCATTTTCTTCACGATCAACATAAACAAAACCATAACGTTTTTGATATCCTTGATGCGTACTTACTAAATCAATAAATGACCATGGACAATAACCAATAAGGTCAACACCATCTGTTAAAGCAAGTCTTGCTTGATGAAAATGTCTTTTTAAATAATCAATACGATAATCATCATGAATTTGTCCATCTTCCGTTAAAACATCTTTAGCACCTAAACCATTTTCAGTAATTAAAATTGGTAAATGATAACGATCATAAATTCTTCTTAAAGTAACTCTCATGCCAATAGAATCGACCATCCAACCAAATTCAGTTTGTTCAAGATAATTATTTTGTGCAGCACGATAAACGCCTTCTTCACCGAGCATGATTTGTTGATCACCATTTCTTGGCTGACAATCTGTTCCATCATTTTTAGCTGCTGCTACTGTTGCTGTAGCATAGTAGTTGACACCTAAATAATCAGGTTTTGCTTTTTCAATGACTTCCATATCCCCTTCTTCGATAGTTGGTGTCCATCCTTTTTCTTCTAAGTAAGCCCATACCAAACTATTATAACGTCCATAAACGGCAACATCTAAATAAAGCCAGCAACGAATACTTTCCCAGTTATCTGAAGCAATAACATCTGATGGATTACATTTTTCTGGATAAATTGCAGTAATATTTGGAGCTGGTCCAATTTTTCCATTTTCAACAATTTCATGACAAAGAATGGTTGCTTTAGCTGAAGCTACAAACATATTATGACATTGTTGATAAAGTTCTTTTTTAGTTGGTACTTTTCCTGGATTCATCGCATTTGGATGATTGATCATGACGTTTTGTTCATTAATTGTAAGCCAATATTTTACACGATCACCAAAACGTTCAAATAATATTTTTGAATATTCTACAAAGGCATCAATTGTTTCACGATTATTCCATCCACCTTGGTTATATAAAGCTAAAGGTAAATCAAAATGATAAATAGTCACAACAGGTTCAATATGACACTTAATAAGTTCATTGATTAATTGATCATAAAATTCAATTCCCTTTTCATTAATTTCACCTTTTCCTTCAGGTAAAACACGTGACCAAGAAATAGAAAAACGATACGCTTTTAAACCAAGCTTAGCCATTAAAGCAACATCTTCTTTAAAGCGATGATAATGATCACTTGCTACTTTAAAATCAGTAATGCCATTCGCTGGATGATGTAAATCTTGAATTGATAATCCTTTTCCATCTTCATTGTAAGCACCTTCTACTTGATAAGCAGAAGTACTTGCACTCCATAAGAAATCTTGAGGAAATTCTTTTAATTGTTTATAAAACATTTTATTTTTCTCCTTTTACCTTTAAGATAACATCTTGATATGAAACATCTTCTTTTGGAGATAATTCGATATTTTGATAATTAAATGAATTTGTAATAATAACAGGTACTTGAGTTTCATAACCAGCAGCTTTGATTTTTTCAATATCAGCTTCTAATAATAAATCACCTTGTTTAACTTTCATTCCTTGTTCAATAAAAGCTGTAAAATGTTGACCATTTAGATTAACTGTATCAATACCAAAATGAATTAACATTTCAATGCCATCATCTGAAACAATTCCTATAGCATGTTTTGTAGGAAATAAAGTCACAATTGTTCCATCAAAAGGGGCATAGACTTTTCCATTACTCGGTTGAATTAAAGCACCTTTCCCTAAAGTTTCTGAAGCAAATGCTTCATCTTTAGCATCTGATAAAGGATAAAGTTTTCCTTGAATTGGAGAAAGAATTTCTCCTTTATTCACATGAACTTTTTCAATAGTTTGTACCTCTTGATTTTCAAATTTTAAACTTAAAACATAAGTAACAATAGCTGTAACAACAAAACTAATAACTAAAGCAATTAAAATATTATAGAAATAAGTCATTGTATCATTTCCAATATAAAGGAATACTGCAGGTAAACCAGATGATCCAGTAGCAAAACGATGTGTATGAGTAAGTCCTGCATAAAGACCACCAGCAGCCCCACCAATCATTGAAGCAATTAATGGATATTTCTTTGGTAAATTGACACCATAAAGCGTTGGTTCAGTAATTCCCATATAAGCTGTAATTGATCCCGATGTAGCAAGTTGTTTCATTTTTTTATCTTTCGTACGTAATGCGACAACGGATGAAGCTGTTGCTTGAGCAATATTGGAACAAACACAACCAGGTCCAAAAATACTATCATATCCAAGTTCACCCATTTGCATAACGCCAAGTGGGGCAACACCATTATGTAAACCAAACATAACCATAATTGGTAAGAAACCACCAATTAAAACAGCAGGTGCCCAAGCCGCTGTTGTACTTAAGAATTTAAAGAAAGTAGCAAGATAACCACCTAAAACACTTCCAATTGGTCCTAAAACAGCAAGTGCTAATGGTCCCATAATCAAGAATGTAAGCATTGGAACAAAAACAAGTTTAACTGCTTGAGGAATCCATTTTTCTAAATATTTTTCAATATAAGATTGTACTAAAACAACTAAAATAACAGGAATAACTGTTGATGTATAAGTTGTAAGTGTAAAAGGAATCACTTCAAAAAGTTTAACAGCTTTTCCTGCACTTACAAGTGCATTCCAATTAGGATGCATCATAATTCCTGCAACAGATGCTGCTAAAATTGGATTACATCTTAATTTTTGAGCTTCACTATAAGCTAACATCATTGGTAAAAAATAGAAAACAGCATCCGCAAAGAAATTTAAAATATAATATGTTTGAGATTCTGTAGAAATAATTTTAAATGTAATTAAGATTGCTAGTACTGCTTTAACCATCCCTGCTCCTGATAAAGCAGGAATAATTGGTTGGAAAGTTCCGGAAATAAAATCAATAATAACTGATAAGATTCCTTTCTTTTCACTTTGATCTTGTTCTTTATTTTCTAAAGGACCAACAATTTTTTCAACTTCTTCAAAAACATCTTTTACGTGTGTTCCAATAACTACTTGAAACACGCCACCACTAATTAAACATTTCGCAACACTATCCATATTATTTAATGCATCTTGGTTGGCTTTGCTTTCATCCTTTAATTTAAAACGTAATCTTGTTTGACAATGATAAACAGTATTTATATTTTCTTTACCACCTACAAGACTTACAATTTTTTGAGCTAAATCATTATACTTTTGACTCATTGTTTTCTCTCCTTACTTATTTTTATAAGGCCTTAATTAAATGTACATTTTTGAACATTCTTTGTTCACAATGTCACTTTAACAAACAATACTTTATAAAACAATGCAAATACAAACGATTTTATAACTCAAAATTTTGTTTCATCTTTTTAATTATTTTTGTTCATTTTTCATGAAATAAAATATCATATTTCCTCTATTTTTTTACTATTAGCAGTTCTTTGGCTTTCTAAAATTTTAGAATTTTCTATTTTATAAACTAAATTTTCATGATAATTCTTTTTAAAATAACATGAAAAAATCACATTAAAAATAAACAATAAAGATTGCTCTGTCGCAAAAGAAGAAATCTTACTATATAAACGTTCATTAGATGAAATCGCAAAAATACAATCGATATTTCCTTGAATATAATTTTTTCCTT
>ENA-OPSK01000729-OPSK01000729.1-human-gut-metagenome-genome-assembly--contig:-NODE-729-length-28491-cov-4.656808_pt1 | contig 28491 bp, 20 predicted proteins | sample MGYA00241807_ERZ501905 | MGnify/ENA primary metagenome ERZ501905 (study PRJEB25962, sample SAMEA2042111) | human gut metagenome | biome: human gut; feature: human-associated habitat; material: faeces...
AGAAGACTAACATGGCCGCCAGTAACATCCATACGGTGTCTAGCGATAACGCTAAATCGGTGATAGTATATGTTGTATCCATAATTCTTATCGTATTTGTTTGTTATATTGAATGGTCTGTGAAGGGTTATTTCTCTTGCTCGGCGTTGTAAAGGGCGATATCTCCCCGCTCGCCGGTACGTATGCGGATAGAGTCCTCGATGGGGATGACGAAGATACGCCCGTCGCCGATCTCGCCCGTCTGCGCCGATCTCAGGATGGCTTGTATGGTCTTCTCCACGTTCTTGTCGCGTACCACGATCGAGATCAATATACGTTCGATAGAGCTGGTATCATATACGACACCCCGGTAGATACGTCCTTGCCGGGCCTTTCCCACGCCTCTTACGTCATAGTAGGAGAACCATTCGATGTCTGCTTCCAAGAGGGCCTCTTTCACGTCCTCAAACTTGGTCTTGCGAATAATCGCTTCAATCTTTTTCATTGCCTGTAATTCTTATGGACGAATGTCTCGTCCGGATTAATACTTGGGAAAAGGGGGTATAGAGTTTGGCCCATAGTCAGGAGTGGTAGTGGTATAACATTCTATAAAATCAATAAACGGGCCTGTTCCTCTATACGCTCCTTTTGTCCTATAACTCGATAACCTAAAACGTTAATATCCTATAGGCTGATCCCGAAAACCAAGAACACGCTGTCATTCTGGGGAGCGATGATCGCCTGTGTGAAGACGGGTAGCGAGAAGCTATCAGTGATCTTGATCTCCTTGCTGGCCTTCAAGGAGATGCTGCAAACCCCGAAACCGTCGCTGTACATCCCTTTCCATGGGGAGATGCCTACGCTGGGGGTGAAATTGACACCCCATACATCCACGTCGTAGGCGGCCTCGAAGTAGGAGGAGAAGTACTGGTCGCCGCTCTCGTCCTTGTCCCCTCCGGCGAACATCGTGCTCCACGTAAGGCTAAGGGGGCATTTTTCGCCGAAGTTGTAACCTACCGTGCCCTCAAAATAATGGTTGTCCGGATAGTTCCCGTAGCGGGCGCCTTCGCCGGCCCACCAGTAATCGGTCAGCCCGATGTTGAATCCTCCGATTCCATATCCTAGCGTGAGGTCGAATTCCTTGGCGGTCGTGGAGAAGTCCGTAGATCCCCACGCCGTGAGAGAGAGACCCGCGTACGACAGTGACAGGCTAGGCTGTATGGATACGCCTGTCTGGTAGGCTCCTCTCCACACATAACTGCTGACCAAGTCGGCCGCCGGTGTGATTTCAAACTTTTTCTCATCCTGCGAGAAGACGGAAACAGACATAAGTAGGGCTGTGGCGAGCATGGACACCCACCTCGTAGTAAATGTTCTCATAATGTTTCTCTTTTTGTTTAACCTTATTGTAGAGTCTGTTATATCCTTGCCGGCAGGACTTTCAGACTTATTTTAGCCACTTCCTCAGCCTAGCCATGGCCTCTAGGGTGTCATCCCTATCGCCGAAAGCGGTGAGGCGTAGATAACCTTCCCCGCTCGGTCCGAATCCCACTCCGGGGGTTCCGACTATCTTGACTTCATAAAGCAGTTTGTCAAAGAATTTCCATGAGGAGAGGCCGTCTGGGGTCTTTAGCCAGAGGTATGGGGCGTTATCGCCTCCGTACACCGTGAGACCGCAGTTTTGCAGGCCCTCTTTCATGATCTTCGCGTTGGTCATATAATAATTGATAGTAGCTGTTACTTGCTGTTTCCCGGCGGTGGAATAAACCGCCTCCGCACCCCGTTGGGTTATGTAGCTGGTTCCGTTGAATTTCGTGCATTGGCGACGGTTCCATAATTTGTTCAACTGTACCCGTTGCCCGTCCAGCGTGAAGGCGTTCAGCTCCTTCGGAACGACCGTGTATCCGCAACGTATCCCCGTGAACCCGGCGGTTTTAGAGAAGCTCCGGAATTCGATGGCTACCTTCTTCGCTCCTTTGATCTCGTAGATAGAGTGGGGGATATTCGGGCCCTGTATATAAGCCTCGTAAGCGGAGTCGTACATGATAAGCACGTCGTTGGCAAGGGCATAGTTTACCCATTTCTTCAATTCATCCTTAGTCAAAGTTGTTCCGGTCGGGTTATTGGGATAGCAGAGGTAAAGGATGTCCACCCTGCGACTGGGCAGATCCGGTACGAAGTTGTTTTCCTCCGTGCAAGGGATGTATACGACATCGCTCCATTTCCCGTTTTCCAATACCCCGGTGCGTCCGCTCATTACGTTCGAGTCGATGTAAGCCGGATATACGGGGTCTGTCACCCCGATACTATTGTCGTGGCGGAGCATGTCACCTATATTTCCACAATCGCTTTTCGCCCCGTCGCTGATGAATACCTCGCTCGGCTCAATAAAGACTCCCCGGCTGGCATAATCGTTTTTAATGATAGCGTCGATTAGGAAAGGATATCCCTGCTCGGGGCCATATCCGTGGAATGTATCCTTGCTCGCCATTTCTTCCACGGCTTTATGCATCGCCTCGATAACGGCGGGGGCAAGTGGTTGCGTAACGTCACCAATACCCATTCGAATGATCTTATCCTTGGGATGGGTAACCTTGAAGCTGTTTACCTTTTTTGCGATGTCGGAGAAAAGGTAATTGTTCTGTAGTTTCAGGAAATGTTCATTAATTAGTGCCATACTCAGTTCTTTTGTTTTTATGTTGTTGTTTTCGTTGTTTTGTCTCGTTCCCCGTGTCAGACTTTGATGAATCCCTCGAATACGTTGACAGCTCCGCCGGTCATAAAGACCTTACCGCTTCGCTCGTTCCACTCGATGGTTAAAGGGCCCCCATCCATGATGACCTTCGTCTTTCGCTTTGTCTTCCCACGTACGACCCCGGCCACGGCGGTGGCGCAAGCTCCGGTTCCGCAGGCTTGGGTGATGCCGGAACCTCGTTCCCACACCCTCATCCGTACCTCGTCCGGCTTTAGCACCTGCACGAACTCTACGTTTGTCCGGTCCGGAAAAAGCGGGAGGCATTCCAGTAACGGGCCTACGCTTGCCAGATCGATCTGCTCCATCTCGTCCACGAAGATAACCAAGTGAGGATTTCCCATGGAGATGACGGTGCCGGTGTAAATTTCTCCTCCAGCCTCAACCTCCAAGGCCATCTCGCCTACGGCAGGCTTTCCCATATCTACCGTGACCTCGGTGACCTCTTCACGCTCTATTTTCAATTGTAGCTCTTTGATATCTGATAAGGTCTCTAAGGTAACCTTGTTCTTTTGCGTTAGGCCGGCCTCATAGACATATTTGCCAATACATCTGGATGCGTTTCCGCACATCATCGCCTCGGAACCGTCCGCATTATAGATATGCATGCTGAAATCGGCGATGTCTGAAGAACCTATCAAGACCAAACCATCAGATCCTATACCTGTGTGCGGCTTGCTCCATGCGATAGATAATTCCTCGGGATTGTCTATCGGATAAACCATCGTGTTTACATAGATGTAATCATTTCCGGCACCGTGCATCTTTGTGAATCTGATTAATTTTGTCATTTTGATGATATTATTCTTTATATTATTTCTTTTTGTTTTATTGTAATGCAAATATATAACGTTTTGATAAGTATATAACAGGTGAGAGGCTCGAATGTTTTATAAATATGAGGTTTGTAATAGATTGAAGTTATAATATATGCTTTTAGTTATAAATGATAATTAGAAGTATGTGTTTTGGTTTTATATCGTAATATATGCTTTGTGAATATGGGTTGCTGTAACTGTAAGTAAAAAAGCTATATATCTATCTATTTGCTTAAAATAAGTCTGTTTGTCTGACGAGCCTCTTTTTCAAGAAGCCTCAACTAGGGATAGATAATGGATGAAAATACGTATTTAACCACTGATTTCTACGTAAAAGGTCATGTTTTGTCACACGAAAGGTCGCGTTGGGCGACACCAGTAGTGGCGTTAGCCAACGCAATAGGTCGCGTAAGGCGATACATATAGTCGCGTCGGGCGATACAACCGTATGAAATACCTCTTTTATCCGTATAAAAAACATGTTTTGACCCGTATAAATGTGAACTAGCATGAGTTATTTTTCTAGAAGAAAAGGTCGTATTTGGTTAATATATTACTAAACAATCATTTGCTAATATTTTTTCTCATATTTAGGGACGAGAAGTACATCAGGCCAGAAAAATCAACTCTCCGGGAGTTTGGTTTACAAATTGACAAAAAGAAAGGAGCTACTCGGTTTTGTTTCCGGATAGCTCCTTTTATCAGATTAACTAATTATCTAGATAATTTATTTTACGAACTTAACAGTTGTCTTATGAGCAGATCTCAAGAGCTTAGACTGATCGATTGAGATCATATAAATACCGTTCGGCATATTCGGAGTGCTGATGTATTGCTCATCGCTAGTGATGATACCCGTAGAAACAACTCTACCTACCATATTAACGATTACATAATTACCCTTACCATTCTTTACATAAAGACCGCTAGCGGTTGTAGAAACCTTAACCTCTTCGACATCATTCTCGATAGTCTCGTTGTCTGTGATGATACCCATAGCATTAGATTTGATATACATTGTTCCTACAGGAGCTGTATAATCTGCTGGTGTAAAATCAACTGTGATAGTTTGATTTTTTAATGGCATAGTTACATCTATATTCATACTTGCTTTCAATGCTTTTGCTTCATCATCGTATGAACTCATTTTAATAGTTGCTTTAGCTGCTTGTGTACCTACCATAGATGGAACAACTTCCATTGCAAATGTAGTAATACCTTTACTATCTGCTTCAGACTCAAATTCAGTTGTACTCATGTTGAAAGAAGTAGAACTTCCTGAAATCAAATCAGTAAAAACTCCATTCAATATAGAAGATGCTAAATGTTGAGGATTAATTTCTTGGTTACCTTGTATAGTTGTCATACTAGCGTCTTCCCAACTCCAAGTAGCATCTAATGTCTTTTTCTCATACGTTGTGTAACGTGTTTGGATCTTCTTGCTATTTACAACATTGACATTTTGTACTAGTTTTTTGTATTTATCTACGTTGACAGTTCCGGAAACGTATGAGGTTAAGATTGTAGAGTCAGGAGTTATAGTACCTGCTACTGTTGCCTGTGGATTTAAATATACTACTGCATCCCCCATAGGCAATATTCCATTTGTTATGATACCCTTCAAAGATGCGTTGATTGTTGGTTTTTGACTCTGCATTTTAGTCATATCAATGGATATCTGGAAGTTTGGAAGTTTGCTTATCGCTGTTATTCCACGTAAGCTTTCTCCAATTTTAATATCATAATTATAAATAGCATTGGAACCTGTTTCTGTCATGGAAACAAGAGTGCCACTCTTTATATTAGTCATACCTAATGATGTCAATAGTGCTTCAAGATCTCCAAGATCAAGATTGGCCGTGAAGGAACTAAACGGAAGTAACCCTTTCTTTTCTCCTACAGAAAAATTCACACCGCAAGAGATAAAACCATCTAAAGCACTAGCTGTAACTTTCAAAGGTACGCTGATTTCGATAGTTTGCCCATTTGCGGTTGTCATCGTATAATCTTTGTAATCCGCAAATTTTAATTTGATATTGGCTAACATTGGCTTTACTGTAGCTGGTATGCCATTGATATCTACCTCACTTAAATTAATATTCATACTATCTGGCTGAATACTAATCGGTGTTGATGTAGCTGCACGTAACATGCCTTGTGTGCCAAAAAGCGGAGAGTTTAGTACGGTTTCAATGTTGGGATTTGTTAATCCCATGAAATCTATACCACTGATTTGTTTTACTTGATCAAATATCGCCGGTACCGCAGCTTTTACAAAAGCCACCTTTTCTTGGTCTGATATTTGTTTTTGTTGTTGTGCCATCACTGGGGTGGTAGCCATGAATGTAGCGGCTGCCAAACTAATGCATGTAAAGATTTTCTTCATATAAATTTGTTTTAAAGTGTTTTATGACTCTAGCTGGCAAAGTTATTATAAAAATTAAATGCACCAGCGTTTATTATTCATAAAAGTTGGTGCATTTTGCTACTAAAGAAAAGAAATATTCGTCAATAAGCGGATTCATGTACGTCTTTTATGGCCCTGCCACTTGGCTCGTTCATGTTTTTGAAAGCCGAGTCCCAAGCTAAAGCCTCTGCGGTAGAACACGCTACGCTAGGAATGGAAGGTACGCTTCTCGCCGCGCTTTCGCTGGGGAAATGCTCTTCAAAGATGGAGCGGTAATAATACTCTTCCTTGTTTTGGGGCGGATTGATCGGGAATCGTTTGGCGGCATTCGCCATCTCTTCATCAGTGACCGACTCGGAGGTTATTTTCTTTAATGTATCGATCCAGCCATAGCCTACCCCATCCGAGAATTGCTCTTTTTGACGCCAAGCGATCTCCTTGGGCAAACTGTCGGAAAATGCTTCTCGAAGTATCTTCTTCTCGATGATCGTACCCGGGCACATCTTTGCCGCCGGATTCAGACGCATGGCCACATCAAGAAACTCTTTATCCAAGAGCGGCACTCGTCCTTCTACGCCCCATGCGCAAAGGCTTTTGTTCGCGCGCAAGCAATCATATAAATACAGTTTGCTTAATTTACGCAGGGTCTCTTCATGGAAAGCCTGTGCGTTCGGGGCCTTATGGAAATATAAATATCCCCCGAATACCTCGTCCGCCCCCTCGCCGCTTAGTACCATCTTGATACCCATGCTCCGGATCACACGGGCCAATAAATACATGGGGGTAGAGGCTCGGACGGTAGTGACATCATAGGTCTCGATATGATAAATGACATCTCGTAAAGCGTCCAATCCTTCTTGTATCGTATAATGGATCTCATGATGAACCGTACCGATCGCATCCGCTACTTTACGGGCGGCGAGCAAGTCCGGGGCATCTTTCAATCCGATGGCGAACGAGTGGAGTTGAGGCCACCATGCGTCCGCTTTCCCATTGGTCTCGATGCGTTTCGCCGCGTATTTCTTGGCGATAGCGGAGGTGATGGAGGAATCCAGACCTCCGGATAGAAGGACGCCATAAGGGACATCGCTCATCAGTTGGCGTTTGACGGCGGCTTCCAGCGCATCGTGAAGTTGTTGTACGTCGGTAGGATTATCTTTCACGTTGGCGTAATCCATCCAGTCACGGGTGTACCATCTCGTGAGTTTACGGTCTTCGCTATAGAAATAATGACCGGGGAGGAACGGCTCGTAATGAGTGGCGAAGCCTTCAAGTCCTTTTAACTCAGAAGATACCATCAAGTGTCCCTCGTCATCGTATCCGATGTAGAGCGGGATCACGCCGATCGGGTCACGGGCGATCAAGTAAACCCCTTTCTCCTCGTCATAGAGAGCGAAGGCGAAAATACCATTGAGATCCTCGATGAAATCAATCCCTTTCTTCTTGTATAAGGCGAGGATCACCTCGCAATCGGAGCCGGTTTGGAACTCGTAATCGCCTTTTAACCGTTCTCGTAATTCCTGATGGTTGTAGATCTCTCCGTTGACGCAGAGGATGAGTTTCCCGTCGGGGCTGACCAAAGGCTGCCCTCCGGAGGCAGGGTCTACGATGGAAAGGCGTTCATGGGCCAAGATAGCGGTTTTGCCTTGGTAGATACCACTCCAGTCCGGCCCCCGGTGACGGATTCGTTTACTCATTAATAACGCTTGTTTACGCAGGGCTTGCGCTCCGTCGTGTATATTGAATATCGCTGTTATACCACACATGATCATTAAAAATTGAAAGTTGAAAATTAGTTGGTTTGTAAGAAACGGTCGATGGATCGGGCGACATTACGGCCGGAGGCCATCGCTTTTACGACTAGGCTCGCTCCGCTGACAGCGTCTCCGCAGGCAAATAGGTTGCTGTTGGCGGTATATCCGGCGTTGTCTACGGCGATGTTATCGCGGTTGTCGGTAGCCAATCGCAGTTCTTTGATCAATCCTTCTTGCTCCGGATGCAGGAAGCCCATGGCGAGGAAAACCAGATCGGCCTCGATGATCTCTTTCTTGCCGGTCAGCCTCATCTGCGGACGGCCTCTGTCTGGGGAGGGAACCCATTCGACTTCTTCTACCTCAACCCCTATCAGGTTGTTTTTCTCTCCGATAAAACGGTTAGAGGTTAGGTTCCACCGGCGGATACAACCTTCCTCATGGCTGCTGCTGGTTTTCAGTACTTGGGGATACATGGGCCAAGGTGTCGCCGGATTCTGTCCGACGGGTGGCTGGGGCATGATCTCGATCTGGGTGACACAGGCCGCCCCATGACGGTTCGCTGTCCCTACACAATCGCTACCCGTATCGCCTCCGCCAATCACTAAGACTTTCTTGCCTTTGCAATTGATCTGGCTTTTGGGCGGGATGGGGATGCCTTCTAAGATCCGGTTCTGCTGGCTTAATAACTCCAAGGCGAAATGTACGCCTCTTAAATGACGTCCCTCGATAGATAGATCCCGGGGAACCTCGGCGCCGATCGCTACGCAAACAGCGTCGAAATCTTTCACTACATCTTTCGCTAATATATCTTTGCCGACCATCGTGTTTACACGGAAAAGAATCCCTTCTTGCTCCATGATACGGATACGGCGATCGATAATGTGCTTGCCTAGCTTGAAATTGGGGATGCCGAAGCGTAGCAAGCCGCCCGGTAACTCATCTTTCTCGAATACGGTGACTTCATATCCTTTCCGGTTCAATTGGTTCGCCACGGTCAATCCGGCGGGACCGCTACCGATCACGGCTACCTTTTTCCCGTTGCGTACCGGTTGGATAGGCTGTACGTATCCTTCCCGGAAAGCGGCTTCCACGATAGCCGCCTCGTTCTCACGGATCGTGACAGGTTCGTCGCAGCTAAGTTTCAGTACGCAGCTTTTCTCGCAGAGGGCGGGGCAGACACGTCCCGTGAACTCCGGGAAATCGTCGGTCTGCTCTAATACGTGATATGCCTCTTTGTAACGGCCTTTGTATAACAAATCTTGCCATTCGGGTTGCTTGTTACCCAGCGGGCAGGCCCAGTGGCAGAAGGGTACGCCACAATCCATGCAGCGGGAGGCCTGCGTACGGCGGTCGCCGCTGTTCAAGGTCTGTTCTACCTCGCTGAAATCATCTATACGTTCGTGGACGGGACGATAGCCCGCCTCTTGTCTATGTATCGTTAGAAATGCTCTTGGGTTTCCCATAGTTCTCTTGTTTTTGTGTAAATATTTAGTAGTCTTTCTGCATCTCTGCGATCTTGCGTTGGAGTTTGCGCATCTGTTCCTCTTGGAGTACTTTCTTGTATTCGATCGGAACGATCTGGATGAACTCATCCACGTACTTGTTCCAGTTATCGAGCATTAATCCGGCCAGATGGCTACCGGTATGATGATAATGCTTGCGGATCAATTCATGAAGTTCCTTCCGTGAGGTGCTATCCTCGATCAAGGAAAGCTCTACCATTTCCATGTTGCAATAATAATCGAAATCACCATTCTTGTTCCATACGTAAGCGACACCGCCACTCATTCCGGCGGCGAAGTTCCGGCCTGTATTGCCTAAGACGACAACCCGGCCTCCGGTCATGTACTCGCAACAATGGTCGCCTACACCTTCCACGACAGCGATCGCCCCGGAGTTTCGCACGCAGAAACGCTCTCCGACCCGGCCGTTGATATAAACCTCACCGCTGGTAGCCCCATATAATAAGGTATTACCGGCTATCGTATTGTCTTCCGCTATAAAGGTGGAGCGTACCGGAGGCATTAAGCTGATGTGTCCGCCGCTCAATCCTTTTCCGAGATAGTCGTTCGCCTCGCCTTCCAACCGGAAATGTACGCCGTGAGCCAGAAAGGCTCCGAAGCTCTGGCCCGCCGCCCCCTTGAACTTGATATGCAGGGTGTTCTCCGGTAACCCGATGTTCCCGTACCGCTTGGCGATCTCGCCGGAAAGCATGGCTCCTACGGAACGATCGGTGTTGGCTATCGCGTAATCCAACGATACTTCCTGTCCGGATTCGATGGCGGCCTTTGCGTGACGGATTATATCCACATCTTTCACGTTGTCGATCGCGTGGAGTTGACGGGTGACATGATGGATGGCCTGCGTGGCGGCTTGTTCCGGTAGATGGATCAAGCGGCTGAGATCCAATAGATCATGTTTCTCGATATGATCGGAAGGTTTACGCATGAGTAAGTCCGTACGGCCAATGATATCGTCTAGTTTCGTATAGCCTAGCTCTGCCAGATATTCCCGAACTTCACGGGCGAGGAAGGTGAAGAAATTCACCAAATATTCGTGTCGGCCATGAAAGCGTTTACGTAATTCCTCATCTTGGGTAGCGACACCTACCGGACACGTGTTCATATGGCATTTACGCATCATCACACAGCCTAAGACGATCAAGGCGGAGGTGGCGAATCCAAACTCCTCGGCACCCAGCATCGCCATCAATACGATATCCCGTCCGGTTTTCAATTGTCCGTCTGTTTGCAAGCGGACTTGTCCCCGGAGGCCGTTCATCACGAGCGTCTGTTGAGTCTCGGATAGTCCTAGCTCGGGTGGGATTCCGGCGTAACGGATAGAGCTTATCGGGGAAGCCCCCGTTCCTCCTTCTGCCCCGGAGATCACGATCCGGTCCGCTTTTGCCTTGGCTACACCGGCGGCGATGGTTCCCACGCCACTCTCGGATACGAGTTTCACACTGATCTCGGCTTGAGGGTTCACGTTCTTCAGATCGAAGATCAATTGCGCCAAGTCCTCGATCGAGTAAATATCGTGGTGAGGTGGGGGAGAGATCAGAGAGATACCCGGGATCGAGTGACGGGTTCTCGCTATGATATCGTTCACCTTATAGCCGGGAAGCTGTCCTCCTTCGCCCGGTTTCGCTCCTTGGGCGACCTTGATCTGGATCTCGTCGGCGTTTACCAGATATTCCGTGGTCACGCCGAAGCGTCCGGAGGCTACTTGCTTGATGGCGGAGCGGAGCGATAACCCGTCCTCACGGGAGATGAAACGGGCCGAGTCCTCACCACCCTCGCCCGTGTTACTGCGTCCGTGTATCTTGTTCATGGCTATAGCTATCGTCTCGTGCGCTTCCCGACTGATAGAACCGAAGCTCATCGCTCCCGTGACAAAGCGGCGCATGATCGCTTCTTCCGGCTCTACCTGCTCCAAGGGGATCGGGGTGCGTTGTTTGAAGGTCAGGAAGTCACGCAAGAATATGGGGCTTTCCTTCTCATCAACCACATGGGAATATTCCTTGAATTTCTTGTAGCTTCCCAAGCGGGTAGCCTGTTGAAGCATGGAAATGGTGTCAGGGTTCCAAGCGTGTTTCTCGCCATCCTTGCGGAAGGAATAAATGCCTTTATGTTCCAATAAAGAATCCGTGGGTTGGGAGAATGCGTCATTGTGCATGGCGATCGCGTCTGCCGCTATCTCTTCCAAGCGGATACCACCGATGTTGCTGGTGGTTCCCCCGAAGTAAGTATCTGCCAGATCCCGGCTTAGGCCGATCGCCTCGAAAAGCTTCGCTCCTCGGTAACTGCGGATCGTGCTGATCCCCATCTTGCTCATAACCTTGAATAAACCCTTGCAAATGGCTTTTACGTAATTCTTCTCGGCAGTCTCGTAATTCAATTGTATCTCTTGTCTGTCTACCAGATCATCTAAGATAGCGAAAGCCATATAGGGGTTGATGGCACTGGCTCCGTAGCCTAGTAAGAGGGCGGCGTGCATTACCTCACGCATCTCGCCGGTTTCCACTACCAGCGCTGTTTGCACCCTTTTCTGCACGGAGATCAGATGGTGATGCACGGCGCTTACCGCTAACAGGGAGGGGATCACCGCTTTTTTCTTATCTACGTTCCTGTCGCTTAGGATGATATAGTTAACGCCATCGGTGACGGATTGCTCCGCTTGCTTACATAATTCGTCCAAGGCAGCTTTCAGTCCTGCGCATCCTTTCTCTGCGTCAAACAAAGTGGGGAGCTTAACACTTTTAAAGCCCTTATACCGGATGTTACACAGGAGATCCAATTGCGTATTGGTCAAGATCGGATGGTTCAGCCGAACCATTTTACAGTGGCTCTCGGTTGGAACTAAGATATTGCTTCCCACGGCCCCGATATACTCGGTCAGGCTCATGACGAGTTCCTCGCGGATCGGGTCGATCGGCGGGTTGGTTACTTGGGCGAATTGTTGGCGGAAATAATTATAGAGGATTTGCGGACGGGCGGATAATACGGCCAGTGGCGTATCGTTGCCCATGGAGCCGACCGGTTCCGCCCCTCCCGTGCACATCGGTATGATAATACGTTCGATATCCTCACGGCTGTATCCGAACGTACGCAGTAGCTTGTCGTATTTCTCTACCTTATGAGGAATCTTACGACCGGATTTCAACTCGTCCAATTCCACCCGGTTTTTCTCCAGCCAAGTACGGTAGGGCTGGGCGTTCGCCAGTTGTTCCTTCAGCTCGCTATCGTAATAAATCTCGCCTTTCTCGGTATCGATGAGTAAGATCTTTCCGGGTTGCAGACGGCCTTTTTCCTTGATCTCGTTAGGCTCGAAATCCATGACGCCGACTTCGGAGGCCACGACCATCATGTCATGTTTCGTGATCAGGTAACGGGCGGGGCGGAGGCCGTTACGGTCTAGCATGCCTCCGGCGTAGCGTCCGTCGCTAAAGAGCAGGGCGGCAGGCCCGTCCCACGGTTCCATCAAGATGGAGTGATATTCGTAGAAAGCCTTTAGGTCTTCGGAGATCGGGTTCTTCTCGTTGAAACTCTCCGGTACCAGCATCGCCATGGCATGCGGAAGGCTCATCCCGGAGGCCACGAAGAATTCCAATACGTTATCCAGTGAGGCACTGTCACTCATGCCCGGCTGGATGATCGGGCGTATATCGTTGATATCCGGGATTCTGGGGGAGGAGAGTACGCTCTCCCGGGCCTCCATCCATCCCCGGTTGCCCCGTATCGTGTTGATTTCCCCGTTATGTGCCAGTAGGCGGAAAGGTTGCGCCAGACTCCAAGTGGGGAAGGTGTTGGTACTGAAGCGTGAATGTACCAATGCCAGTCCGCTAGTGAAATAAGGTTGCGTCAGGTCCGGAAAGTAATGGCGTAGCTGCATGGATTCCAGCATGCCTTTGTAAACGATGTTTTTGGTGGAAAGAGACGCTATATAGAAATCATCCTTGGCCGGAAGGTCGGTGGCCGATACCCTTTTCTCGACCCGCTTACGTATGAGGTATAGCTTTAGTTCCAGCTCTTGCTGATCGTTGCAGCCGATGATGAATATCTGCTTGATATCTGGTTCGGTCGCTTGTGCGTCCTTTCCCAAGATTTCCGTATGAACGGGAACTTTGCGTAAGTGCATCAAGGTTAATCCCTCTTTCTCGATCTCCTCGATGAGGATACTGAGGATGCTTGCTTGCTGTTCCTCGTCTTTGGGGAGAAAGATTAGTCCGGTGCCATATTTGCCTTTCTCTGGAACCGGAATTCCTTGCAGGAGGATGAACTCATGCGGGATCTGTAATAGGATTCCCGCTCCGTCACCCGTTTTGTTATCGGCTCCCTCAGCGCCTCGATGCCTCATGTTCTCTAGTACCTTAAGGGCTGATTCGATGATGTCGTGCGATTTCTCGCCGTGGATATTTACTAACATTCCTACTCCACAAGCGTCATGTTCATAAGACGGGTCGTATAATCCCTGTCTGCTATTAAAATGATTTCTGTTTGTTTTCATTTGTTGACCTTATGTTTGCGTATAAATGATTATTGCGTCAATTTGTTTTGCAAATATAGGTGTTAATGACATAATGTGATTACTTGTAGGAACGAAAGAACGGGGAAAAGATAAGAATATCTTATCTAAAGTTTCTGTTTGTAAGTATTTACTGGGTTTATTCTTTTTATTTGAAAGATATTTGGTTGGTTAGTTTACTAAATGAAAGACAAACTAAAAAAGAAGCACCGTCACGTTTTGCGACAGTGCTTCTTTTTCTCCGGAAGCGCTGTCACGGATTGTGATGTCGCTTCCTATCTGTTTTATCTATCGGGATATTCTCGGATGAAATAGCGGGATAGGAATTTCCAATTATCTTGTATGATTGCCTTGCCACGTTCCGGGCTGGTAAGGCTTTTCGTTTGTGCGTCGGCCAACATGCCTCGGTCTACCAGCTCTTTCAGGAAGTAAACGCTGCAATGTTTCACGATGAAGAAAGAGAGCGCTTGCTTGGCGGCACGGTTGGCGTCGTAGAAGGGATTGTTCTCATCCTTGATCAGCTCCACGTCTCGGGTAATGACTTGGGCGCCTTCCTCGGGCGTGGCGTAGATCGCCAGTTTCTTGCTTTGCCAGTCTTCGGGAAGATGGAAGTTCTCGGCGGGGATAAGGCCGGAAGTCTCCGTGATAAATGTTTGTGCGTCTTCGGTCTTGTCGAAATAGAGAAGCAGTTTGTCACCTGCGGCTTTGCGGAAAGTCTCGTATTGTTGGCGGTTTTCCTCCAGCATATCGTCGGGCAGGGTGGCTACAGACTCGTCGGCGGTGTTCTGAAATACCGCATGGTCGGGATGCTCGGCGGGCAATATCTTTGCCAGCCATTGCGGGGAGGTCAGACCTAGCAAGGAGGTCTTGCTGGTGTAGGCCATCATGCCGTGGCTGTTGACGAGCAGGCTGTTAAGCTGCTCTTGGTTGAGGTCGGGCTGCTCTTTCCAGCGGTCGTGGGCGAAGTCGCTCAGTTCCCGGGCCGACTCAGGCAGGATATAGGATTCGTAATGGAACCATTGCAATAGACGGTCGTAATCCTCTTGCCGCTCGTAGCGGGTATCAAGGGCGAAAAGCTTGGCCATGCGGGTATTCTCCGGCGCCGTGGTCCACTCTTTGCAGAACAGGTCGTAGATAAGCATGCCGGTGGATTCGTTGGCAGGGTTGTCCGGACTGACGAAAGTGCCTTTACGATAGCCGTGATACTGCTGGGTATAATGCCAAAGGAGGAAGCGCACGTCCTCAAGGTTCACCTCATCGTCATAATAATGATCGTCCGGAGTGTAGAAGGGGAGGTATTTGCCGTATAGCTCCTTATGGGTAAGGATGAAGGCACGCCAAATCCCCATGCCGGAGATCACGTCCTCGAAGTAGGCGGCCATGCGGATACAGATCTGTTTTGTTTCCTCGCCCTCGAAGGAGTTTACCAACTCGGTTTTCTCCATGATATCGTAGATACGGTTCGCTATTCCGGTATAATAGGAATCCACGGGAGTGCTTTGTTTATAGGGATGCAACTGCAACCAGTCTTTCGGGAAAATTTTAATGTTCTTCATGTTATTAAATGTCTTTATGCATTCAGGAGTGCAAATGTAGTAAAAATACGTTAGCTATGTCAAACGATAAGGAAAAGTTGCGGTCTTAAAAATGTAACATTTGTTGTCTTTATTGTTATCGGATCTAAACATCTTTGAAATACCGCCCCCGTACTTTCGCGTCGAAATCAAAGATGAAATAATAAGTAGTAAGATAATGGGAAAGAGTTTAAGGGGCAAAAGATTGAAAAGGTTAGGGCTTTTCTGGATGGGAGTTTTCCTGTCATTCTCTCTATGGGCACAAACAGGGGTTATCTGCGGGACGGTTACGGACGCTAAGATGAAAGAACCGTTGATCGGCGCCTCGGTCGTGATCGAGGGGACTACGGTTGGCGCTATCACGGATATAGACGGTAATTTCCGTATCGAGAACGTGAGACCAGGTACTTATACGGTAGCCGCCTCTTACGTGTCGTACCAAACGCAAACGGTAAAGGATGTTCCGGTAGTCGCACGCCAAGAGGCGGTGTTGAATATCGAGCTTTCCGACGCTAACCTCCAATTACAGAATGTGGTCGTAGTGGCCCAACGGAAATTGGGAACCGAGATGGCCGTATTAAATACCGTACGCAAGAGCCTTCCGGTCGTGAATGGTATCTCCGCCCAGCAAATCAGTAAAACACAGGATAGCGATGCCGCCGAGGTACTACGCCGTATCCCGGGAATCACCATCGTGGACGACCGTTTCATCGTGGTCCGGGGTCTGGCGCAACGTTATAATAATGTATGGCTGAACAACGCCACGACCCCTTCCTGCGAGACGGATAGTCGTGCTTTCTCATTCGATGTGCTGCCCTCTTCCTTGATCGATAATATGATGATCTATAAAAGCCCCTCGGCGGAATTGCCGGCGGATTTCTCCGGAGGTTTCGTGCGGGTGCTGACAAAGAATATTCCCGAGGGTAATACGCTCAACGTCTCCTATCAAGTCGGGTTTAATACAAACTCCGCTTTCCGAGATTTCCAACTGACGAAAGGTTCCGCCTTGGATTATCTGGGCTTTGGCGCTGGCTCCCGAATGTTACCCTCGAACGCCCCATCTCATTTGAACGACATATCGGCAGCGGATGCGGCGGCGTTTACGAAGCGGGCGAATACGGGATGGAACGTGTGTCATTTCACGGCGATGCCGGAACAGAAACTGACGTTCACGATGAATCGTACCTTTGATATCGGTGACATGAAGATCGGTAATATCACCAGTGTGAACTATAGCACGGGCTATGATTATTACGAGATGAAAAACAACAACTACCTCTCGTATGACATGGCCAAGGATCAATCCTCATACCGTTACCGCTACGATGATGTACAATATAAGAATACGACAAAACTAGGAGCCTTGTTCAACTGGTCGTTGATGAAGGGAACGAGCAAATATGAGTTCAGGAATTTCTTCAACCAGCGTGGAACCTCTTCCTTATCGCAACGAGAGGGAACGGATTTCTACTCCGACCAAAATATCCGGAAATGGGAATCCCTTTATACCGGACGCACTACCTATTCCGGCCAGCTAAGCGGGGAGCATAAATTGAGAGAAGATATGAATAAACTGGATTGGACGTTAGGTTATGCTTTCGCCGCTTACAAGGAACCGGATCGCAAGGTGGTAAAATCTTTGGAGAGTACGACGGATGGTGATTCTCGTTATTACGTGTCCGACCCGACTCGTTATTATCAAGACTTGAAAGATAACAGCGCTTCCACCGCCTTGAATTACGAGCATAAGTTCGCCGTTTCGGAGATGTTTACCCCTGTCTTGAACACGGGGGTATATGGAGAGTTTAAGAAACGTAACTTTGATGCCCGTCGTTTTGTCTATAATATGCTGGGAAGTGGTTATGACCGTTTTGCCGAATGGGACTACAGCTCGGTCTTCTCGGACGCAAATATATCGACCGATCGTATCTATATGAAAGAGAGTACGAACAAGAGCGACTCTTATACTTCCGATAATCTGCTGGGTGCCGCTTACGTAGCCGCTAAACTGAACTGGGGAGAGAGGCTGAATGCGAACGTAGGTGTGCGTATGGAGTACTATCAATTGAAATTAGATGGTTATGAGTCGGACGGTATAAAACCGGTGCATCTGGATCAGAACGCTACGGATTTCTTTCCTTCCGTCAACATCGCTTATAATTTGAATGAGAAGCACCAAGTACGCTTGGCTTATGGACGTTCCGTGAATAGGGCGGAGTTCCGGGAGATCGTACCTTACGTATATTATGATTTCGCCTTAGATGCGAATATCACGGGTAACGTAAACTTGAAGAACGCTTATGCGAATAATATGGATCTGCGTTATGAATTTTACCCGGCTCCGGGTGAGACGGTGACGATCGGCGGTTTCTACAAACGGTTCGATAATCCGATCGAGCAAACCTATATGGAAGCGGGTTCCGGATTGCAGTACACATACCACAACGCCGATCATGCGAATGCTTTCGGCGTGGAGCTGGATATCAAGAAGAATCTGGACTTTATCGGTCTGAAAGGCTTGAGCTTCGTATTCAACGGGGCTTATATCCATAGTAGGGTGTATTTCGCCGAGGGCTCTTTCGAGCGGGATCGTGCGATGCAGGGGCAATCCCCTTACTTGATCAATACGGGCTTATTCTATCAGAATGACAACGCAGGAATCTCAGCCTCCGCCTTGTATAACTGGATTGGCAAGCGTATTGAGACGGTAGGCGTACCGAAGCAGAACCCGAACGATGATATTCCCGATATCTATGAGATGCCTCGTAACTCCTTGGACTTGAGTTTCTCGAAGAAGATCGGTAAATACGTGGAGGTCAAGGGAGGCGTAAAAGATCTATTGAACTCAAAAGTAGAATATAAACAATTCCTAGAATTAACAGAGGCTTCCGGAGAGAAACGGGAGGTCGAGCAATTAATCCGTAGCTATCGTCCGGGTGTGACCGTGAATCTAGGTGTAGCCGTGAAGTTTTAATTTGAATTCACTCATATAAACTAAATTCGTTTACTTATGAACAAGTTATTATTAAAAGGTGTGGCCGCCGCTTTCTGTATGGCCACGATGTTTGGAACAACCGCTTGTGGCGACGATGATGATCTCGTAAATGTAGAGCCGCCTGTAGAGAAAACTCAAGATGTTATATTGGAAGGTGAGATTACCTCGGATATGACCTTGAAGGCTGCTGATAACAACCTGTTGAGAGGTTTCGTATATGTGACGGATGGCGTGACCTTGACGATCGAGCCGGGAACGGTAATCAAGGGGGAGAAATCGTCTAAAGGCTCCTTGATCGTCGAGCGTGGCGGAAAGCTCATCGCCGAGGGTACGGCGGAGAAACCGATCGTGTTCACTTCCGACCAACCGAAAGCTTCTCGTACCTATGGTGATTGGGGTGGCTTGATTCTTTGTGGCAAGTCTATCGTGAATAATACGGCTGGCGAGGCTCAGATAGAGGGCGGTCCTCGTTCTTACTACGGTGGAAAGGATCCGGAAGATAACTCCGGTATCGTGAAATATGTCCGTATCGAGTTCGCCGGTTATCCATTGGAGCCAAATAAGGAGATCAATGGTTTGACTTGCGGTGGTGTTGGCCGTGGCACTACGATCGAATACGTGCAGGTCTCTTTCTGTGGCGACGACTCATTCGAGTGGTTTGGCGGTACGGTAAACGCAAAACACCTGATTGCTTACAAAGGTTGGGATGATGAGTTTGATACGGACTATGGATTCCAAGGTAAATTGCAGTTCTTGTTAGGCGTTCGCGACCCGAAGCACGCTGATACGTCCAAGTCCAATGGCTTCGAGTCTGATAACGACGCTGATGGTTCCAATAATACTCCACTTACCACTCCGGTCTTTTCTAACGTGACCTTGATCGGTCCGTTCTATGGTGAATCAGCTGGTAAAACGGAAAATGATATCTTTTATGTTACGGAAGACGCGGCTAATGGCGCTAAGGGTGGATCATTCCAAGCCGCTATGCACATCCGCCGTAACTCTTCCTTGAATGTGTATAACTCGATTTTCGTGGGTTGGCCATACGGTTTGTATCTGCAAAACGCAAATGTGGGTGCGGTTGTTAAGAATGTGATCTTCGCCGGTATGTGGGAGAATTTCAAGGATGAAACTAGCCAAAATTACTTTCAGACAGCAGACTTGAGCAACCTTACTTACGCTTCCAGCAATGATATCATCGCTAAAGATGGTGACTATACATCGATCGTAGCGGATAAGATTGACGGAGCGGATTTCTCTGATACGGCTTTGAACGACGCTTTCTTCGAGAAGGTATCTTATAAGGGAGCTTTTGATGGCAAGAATGACTGGGCCGCTAACTGGACCAACTTCGATCCGAATAACACTGAATATTAATTTAGCTTGACTTTGAATAGGCTGTGAATTTGTTTGGGGCACTGAGGTATCCGGAAAGATCCCTCGGTGTCTTTTCGCATATAATTTAGATAAGAATGTATCATGAATAAAAAGCTATTGTTATTTTCTGCTTTTATGGCGGGGGCCTCATGGACCGTACAAGCGCAAGACTTGGTTTTAAGCGAAGGACAGTATTATACCGATGCCACGCAAACCACTCCATATACGGGTCGTTATACGGAATTTTATGACGATGGTATGCTTAAGATGGAGTTATATTTGAAAGATGGCCGTCCGGAGGGAACTTACGTGATTTATTATCCGAGTGGCAAGATCGCCGAGGTGCGTTCCTATTATCATGGGATCTTTCACGGAGAATGGCGTACATATAATGAGAACGGACAGCTGATCGGCCTGGCTTCTTATAAGGAAGGGCAAAAGGACGGCCCTTGGCGTATCTGGAGTGATAAGGGAAATTTGTTGTATGAGATGTTCTATACGGCAGGGAAGAAATCTGGTGTCTGGCGTAGCTGGGATGAGGAGGGGAATCTGCTTTCCGAGGAGAATCAATAGGGATAATTGCCGTTTACATACCGTTGTAACGCCATTTACCTCTAATGGTAAATGTTTTTTCCTCTAGAGGTAAATGGCGTTACATCAGTATGTAAACAGTTTTACCTCTAGGTGAAAATACTTTTACTTCTTGATGAAAATATTGGTAAATGTAATTAAATGGAAATCAGCATGCTTACTACTCTTCCTCTTCTCCAAAGTCGAACTCGAAATCGAATCCGTCATCCATGAATTCCGGCTCAGTGAATTGCTCCAGTTCACGACGGTCTTTCTTGGTAGGACGTCCGAGACCTTTCGCACGGTTCACGAAACCGGAGATACGGTTCATCTCCAGAATCTCATACTGATCCGGGGTTGTCACGTTCTCCAAGTAATTCGGGACGAGCTTCGCGCCCACACGATTCTCGATCAATCCGATTACCTTAAAAGAGAAGGTGATCGGCGGTTTACGCACTTGGATCACATCGCCAACCTTGATCATGCGGGAAGGTTTGATCGTTACTCCACCTATCATGATACGCCCTTTCTTGCAAGCTTCCGCGGCTATCGTGCGGGTCTTAAAGATACGGGTCGCCCACATCCATTTATCGATACGTACCTCGTTCATATCTGTATTCTCAGTCTCTTTTTATTTATTATTAAATTGATTCATCGTAATCTGGATGCCGGCGAGGCAGAAGCTCTTGATGATCTCTGTCGCACGATCCAATATCTCTGGCATCAATTGCAATTCCTCTGGGGGAAATTTCCCTAGCACGTAATCGATCTGTCCGCCCCGTGGGAAATCGCTGCCTATGCCGAAACGAAGGCGGGAATATTCCTGCGTATTCAATAACTGGGCGATATTCTTCAACCCGTTATGCCCGGCGTCGCTACCCTTTGGTTTCAGACGTAAGGTTCCGAATGGCAATGCCAGATCATCTACGACGATCAATAGATTTTCCACGGGAATGTTCTCTTTTTGCAACCAGTACCGAACGGCGTTGCCGCTGAGGTTCATAAAGGTATTCGGCTTTAGCACGATCAAGTCACAGTTTTTCACCCGTATGCGTGCGATTGCCCCGTATCGCTCCTCAGTGAAATTGCCTCCTACGCTCTCTACCAGATGGTTGACAACCCGGAAACCTATATTATGGCGGGTTCCCCAATATTCGGAACCGATATTACCAAGTCCTGTTATCAAATATTTCATTATCCTCGAATCTATAAAAGAAAGGGGAAGAACATTCTATGAATATCCTCCCCTTCATGTATTGTAATAATGTTTTTACCTCAGATTATCCTTTAGCCTGAGCACCACGAGCGGCACGAGTCAATTGAACGGCGCAAACAACAGCGTTTTTAGCGTTCATCAATTCAAGACCTTCGAAGTGCAAAGCACCTACCTGCATAGTCTTACCTAAGCCAAGGTGATCCACATTAATCGTCAACTTTTCAGGGATTTGATCGTATATAGCTTTCACTTTCAGTTTTCTCATTTGAAGAGACAACTTACCACCGGCTTTAACACCTTCTGCGTGACCTTCCAAAACAACCGGAACTTCCATTACTACGGCTTTGTCCTTAGATACTTCCAAGAAGTCCATGTGAAGGATTTCGTCAGTTACAGGTTGAAACTGCATGTCCTTAACGATTGCCATCGTCTTGTTACCGTCAATGCTTAACTCAACAACGAAAATCTCCGGAGTGTAAACCAACTTACGAACGGCTTCTTTTGTAACCGTGAAGTGAGTTACTTTTTCGCCACCGTATAATACAGCGGGAATTTCATTGTTCTTACGCATTGCCTTCAAGGCTCTTTTCTGATCAGCGGAACGAGCGACGATCTCTCTTCCTTTTCCTTCTAACTCAAATGTCTTCATTTTCTTTAATTTTTGTGTTACTCAAAATTAGTTATTTTGCTTCCTAATTTCCCATCACACGGTACGGGGCTAAAAAGCGGTGCAAAGATACGATTTTTGTTTGATGTGACAAATATTTCGCATGTTATTTGTCGGATTATCGATCTAGCTTCACTAATTTCGTGGTTCGCATGATCCAACGGACAAGGCCGTGGGGGAGGAGCATTACGAGGGGTGTGCATATTTTGTTGAAGAGGCCCGGTAATAGGGAAGCCCGGTGGTGAAACAAGGCATTAATCCCTTTTTTAGCCAGTTTTTCCGGACGCATCATGATACCTAGGCGGATCGCTAAGGTCTTTAAGTTGTCGCTTAGGTTATATAAATTCGTGGCGACGGCGCCGGGACAAAGTACGGTTACGCTTACTCCATAATCCAGTAACTCTGAACGCAAGCCTCGGGAGAAGCTTTTCAAGTATCGCTTGGTGGAAGCGTACAGCGTAATTCCCGGATAAGGTAGCCAACAAGATAGGGATGACATATTGAGGATATATCCATGACGCCGTTTCTTCATCTCTTGCCCGAAATAATAACAAAGCTGGGTAGGAGTGGTCACGTGGAGGTAGAGCATTTTCTCGACGATGTTGGCCTTAGCTTGTAAGGTCTCGCAGAAAAAAAACATACCGGCGTTATTGACCAATACCTCTATTGGGATGTTTTTCTCTTGGCAAGTATCATATAGCTCCTTGGCCGCCCCGGGGATCGCCAAATCACGATAAAGCGGCAAAACTTCTATACCATATTTCTCGGAGAGAAACTCACCTTTCTCCCGGATCGCCTGCTCCTCATTGCTGACGATCACTAACTGATAGCCTCGTGAGGCTAGTTCCTCGGCATAGGCGAGACCTATTCCGGAGCTGGCCCCCGTGACTAAAGCCCATTTCTTTTCCATTATTTATATTCAAGCCTTTTGATTTCACGTACGATACATTCCGGAAGACCTTTCACGTTCTTATGACAGACCATATCCTCACTATACATACGGGCGATACAATAGTTGCTATGCCCACAATCGCAACGAGCGTGCTCGTCTTCTTTCATACGGTTGACGAAGCCCGGCTCGTTCACCAAGGCACGTGCCATGGCCACAAACTCGAACCCGTCGTTCAGTACCTCCTCGATCTTGTCTCTGGAGACCAATCCTCCTACGTAAATAAGAGGTAAATGTAAGGCTTTGCGGAATTTCAACGCATCTTCAAGGAAGTAAGCCTCCTTAAACGGTTCCGAGGGAATCATATATTTACCTACCATGCGGATTCCAATCGGTAGATAGCCGCGAGGCATATAATACGCCATCGTACGGATCGGCATTTCTCCCCGCATTACATACATGGGGGCACGGCTCACGAATCCGCCGCTTAGTACTAAGGCATGCGCTCCGCATTGGTCTTGGAGTGTACGGGCTACTTCTAGGCATTCGTCTATTTCAAGTCCTCCCTTGAACCCGTCCCGCATATTGGTCTTTACGGTTACGGCCATGTCGGAACCTGCTGCTTTCATCACCTCTTCCATACACATTCTCATGAAGCGCATACGGTTCTCAAGGCTTCCTCCATATTCGTCTTTCCGGTGGTTGGTATACGGGGAAAGGAATTGGCTGATCAGATAACCATGCCCGGCATGGATCTCGACAGCGTCCATACCTGCCTCACGTGCCAATCGTACGGCCTCGCCGTAGGCACGAGCCATGGAAGCGATCTCGGATTGTCTCATACCTCGTACGATCGTGGGAGAGTAGAGGTTGAAACCGCTGGACGCTGAAATAGGCGTGCATCCGCAAATCCGCTTATGCGACATATTACCACAATGGCCTAACTGGATGGAAGCGGCGGCTCCCTCTTTATGGATAGCGTCGGTGAGCTTGCGGAGGCCGGGAATAATATCCGGACGCATCCACAGCTGACGCTCGAACGACAAGCCGCTTTGCGTCACGGCGGCATAAGCTATGTTCGTCATGCCGATCCCTCCGGCGGCTACGGATGTGTGATAGTTGAATAACTGCTCCGAGGGAGCGTTTCCCGGGCACATACTCTCGAATGCGGCGGCCCGGATCGTGCGGTTCCTAAGTGTTAGCGGACCGATCTTACCGGGTGTAAACAGGATTGATTTGTCCATATCAATAGATTAATATAGTTGTTTCGAAAAATTAAGTTAGATGGTTTTCTCTATATTCCAGACGAAGGCCCGAAGCCCTTGCGCTTCCGTTTCCTTGTCTAAGTTGTGTAGGATTTCCAGAAAATGATCGACCTTCTCGTCTTCTACCATCGTAAGGATAGCTGAATTCAAGGTAGGCCAAGCGTGATTGCCGTAATGTGGCTCGCCTGTTTTACTTCCCCGTCCTTGCACGACATCCCAATAGGTAAAACCTTTAAGGTTATTACGGTCCATGATACTGACGATAGCTTCGTAATACGCTTGATTGAAAGATATAAATATCGCTTTCATATAGTTGTTTTTATGAGATCGCATATCCGTAGGGAAGCTTTTCTTACGATGGGCATTCAAGACAGCTTATAATGGGCATCGTAAGCACCTTACAATGGGCATTGTTATGACCTAACAATGCCCATCGAGGTTTGCTTGGCCTCAGCTTCCCTATGGTACGCAAAGATAATTAATTATTTCGTAATGCCTTCCTTATTTTACGGCGTCTTCGTTTTACGCCGTTGGCAGCGAATACGGCATAGACCGTCGGAACAATAATCAAGGTAATCAAGGTGGATACGGAAAGACCCCAAGCCACAGTCATACCCATCGAGCGCCACATCTCGGAACCCTCGCCGGTTCCCACCGCCATCGGGATCATACCCAAAACGGTCGTCAACGTTGTCATCAATACCGGACGGAGACGGGATTTACCGGCAGTCACTACCGACGTGATAATACCCATGCCACGCTCCCGGCATAAGATCGTATAGTCGATCAGCACGATACCGTTCTTAACCACGATACCCATCAACATGATCACGCCGATCAAAGCCATAACGCCCAATGGTGTCTGCGTGACCGCCAATCCCAATACGATACCTGTAAAGGCGAACGGGATAGAGAACATGATCACGAACGGGTCTACCAACGACTCGAACTGGGCAGCCATCACGATGAATACCAAGATGATGATCAATACCATCAAGATGCCCAAATCGGTAAATGTATCCTGCTGATCTTCGAATGTTCCACCCAACTGCCAACTTACGTCGGATGGGATATCCATTTGTTTCAACTCGTTCCGGGCGGCGGCAACCAAGTCGCTCAATGCCGCTCCCTTACCCGCTACGGCAGATACGGTGATCACACGCTCACGGTCTTTACGCTCGATGGTCGGGGGAGTCATACGTTCCACTACCTTGCCTAAATCACGGATGCGGATGCCTTTGCCCTCATTGTTATAGATCAAAATATTCTCAAGATCCTCTACGGACTCACGGAACTCTGGGGCGTAACGTACCTTGATATCATACTCATCTCCATCCTCACGATATTTTGAAGCGGTGGAACCATTTACACGGTTTCGGAGATACATGGAGGCGGTTGTTACGTTCAGCCCGTTGATGGCCAGTTTCTCCCGGTCGAAGTCGATCTGGTATTCCGGGATATAATCCTCACGGCTGATATTTACTTGCGAGCATCCTTTTACATTTCTCATACGACGGGCGATCTCATTCGCCACGGCATCCGTCTGGGCGAAATCAAAACCATAGATCTCGATGTTAACCGAGGTCTCTCCACCCATAGAACCTTCCTGCCCTCCGGCGAGTACCTCGAATTTCTTGATCTCGCTGTATTGGGCTAAGTCCTGCCGCATCAACTCGCAAATCTCGGTAAGACCTCTCTCACGGTCGCCCACGCTAGTCAGGTTTATATTGAACTCGATGATATGCGTACCGTTATTGCTTAGCTGGGCGAAGGTATTATCCGTATCCGCCGTACCTTCCGTGAAGTTACTGATCAGGATCTCCGGATATTTCTCACGGAACTTCTTGTCGATGTCGAGAGCTAACTCACGGGTAATATCCTGCCGTGTACCGATCGGCAACTCAATCGTTATACCGATGCGTGCGTTATCTTGTGTCGGGAAAAATTCCGTCTTGATGACCGGTATCAGCATCATACTGCCGATGAAGATCAGCGTAGCGCCTACGATCACCGTTTTCCGGTGGCGTACGGCCCAGTTCAAGAAGCGTCCGTAACCGCGATCCAAGGCGTTCAATCCCTTTTCGATAGGCGTGAAGAACATCCGGTACAATTTACCCTTCTCCGGTTGCTGGCGTAATAACTGTGAGCAAAGCATCGGGGTCAATGTCAAGGCACCTACCGTAGAAACGATCATGATGATACTAACGATCCATCCCAACTGCTTAAATAAGATACCCGCCATACCCGTAACCATCGTCAACGGCAAGAACACCGCCAACATCGTAAGGGTGGAGGCGATAACCGAGATAGCCACCTCGTTCGTGGCGTGTACGGCGGCCTGTTTCGGCTGGCTACCCCGCTCGATATGGGTCGTTACGTTCTCCAATACCACGATAGCGTCGTCCACCACCATGCCGATAGCGATAGAAAGTGAGCTCAACGAGATAATGTTTAACGTATTACCCGAGGCCAGCAAATAAGCGAAAGAAGCGATCAAGGAGATCGGGATGGTCAAGATAATGATAAACGTGGCCCTCCAACGTCCCAAGAACACGAATACCACCAACATAACGATGATAAAGGTAATCATGATCGTCTCTTTCAAGCTATCGATCGTATTCAAGATATTCGTGGAAGTATCCATGATTATATCCAGTTTCACGTCGGAAGGTAAACTGGCTTGTATCTCCGGAAGCTTCTGGTGTACCTTCTTGGCGATGTTCACCGAGTTCGCTCCGGACTGTTTCTGTATGACGATCATACCACCTTTCGTGCCGTTGTTGAACGTTTCTTGCGCACGTTCCTCGATACTGTCCTCTACACGGGCCACGTCACGCAGATATACGTTCTTTCCGTTCTGGCTACCGATCACTAGGTCCAGCATCTGCTTAGCGTCCGTGAATTCTCCTTGAACACGCAAGGAGTAGGTATTAGAGCCGATATCTACGCTACCTCCCGGTGTATTCCGGTTCTCTTGCGCAATGATGGTAGAGATACCTTCGATGGTCTGGCCGTAAGCCTCCAGCTTGTATGGGTCGCAATACACTTGCAACTCACGGATTGGCGTACCGGAGATAGACACGGCACCCACGCCGCTGATACGAGCCAATGGGTTGGATACCTTATCGTCCAAGATCTTGTAAAGAGCGTTCGTGCTCTCCTCCGCGGTCACGGAAAGGATCAAGATGGGGATATCATCCGTACCGAACTTGAAAATGATCGGATTCTCTACGTCATCGGGTAGGGAAGACTCCACCATGTCCAGTTTGTCGCGGACATCGTTCGTGGCGACATCGATATCGATGCCATAATTAAATTCCAACGTTACGATCGATATATTCTCACGGGATTGCGACGTGATATGCTTCAAGTCGCTTACGCTATTCAACACGTTTTCCAAGGGCTTCGAAACATTCATCTCGATATCCGAAGCGCTGGCGCCGGGATAGGCCGTCATCACCATGATGGTGTTCGTCTCTATCTCCGGAAGCAAGTCCACTGATAACCTGCTTAAGGAAAAAAGTCCGAAGATCACGATCGCCACAAATACGAGGGCGGTCGATACGGGCTTTCTTACCGCTGTTCCATATAAACTCATAGTCTGTTATTCGTTTTCGATTTCAACTTCCATACCGTTCGTCAGGCGGCTTTGCCCGGTGATAACCACTTGGTCGCCATCCTCCACTCCGGATATGATCTCATATTTATCACCCATACGGCGTCCTAGCTCCACCTTCTGGTAGGATACCTTGCCGTCTTTGCATACATAGATATACCGGTCGCCGGCACCTGATTGTTTTACGATAGAGCGATCCGGAGCCACCACGTGATCCATATGGCCGAAACTCATCGTCACCCGGGCGAACATACCCGGTCGCACTCGCTCATCCGAGTTGGCGATCTTGATCTCCACGGGGAACGTGCGGGTAGCGGGATCGATCGTCGGGTAAACTAAGTTGACTTTACCCTTGAAAACCTCGTCTCCGTACACATCCAGCCGGATGTCTACCTCATGGCCTTTCTTCACTTTCGTAAAAAGACTCTCGGAGACATTCACCATTAATTTGACCGGACGGATTTCCTCTACCGTATAGATGGGGTTTCCGCCGCTGTACATATCGCCGCTATCGTAGTTGCGGGCGGTTACGACTCCGCTGATCGGGCTTAGCAATTGGGTGTTCTCCACCAAGTTTTTATACGTCTC
>ENA-OPSK01000760-OPSK01000760.1-human-gut-metagenome-genome-assembly--contig:-NODE-760-length-27868-cov-5.283213_pt1 | contig 27868 bp, 19 predicted proteins | sample MGYA00241807_ERZ501905 | MGnify/ENA primary metagenome ERZ501905 (study PRJEB25962, sample SAMEA2042111) | human gut metagenome | biome: human gut; feature: human-associated habitat; material: faeces...
GCTCTTCCGCAGAAGTGGAGAAATCGATATCTTGGGCGGAAACCGTAATCAAGCTATCCTTCAAGTGCAACTTCACCAAGCTGCTCGCCGGATTAGAAAAGACAGAAACACGCTTTAAAGCATTCAAGAAAGAGATACGATCGATCGTTACCTTAAACGGGTTTTCTTGAGGAATCACACTATTATAGTTCGGGTAACGCCCCTCGATCAAACGACAAACCATCTCGAAGTTCGTGCAAGTAATATACGCATTGTTATCATCAAACTTAATCAATACTTGCTCCGACTCCTTCGCCAACAAATTCTTCAATAAATTAGCCGGCTTCTTCGGCAAAATGAAAGAAGCCCGTTCCGGGGATTTCACCGCCAAGTTACGCAAGCGAACCAATTTATGTCCGTCTGATGCCACGAACGTCAAATCATCCGTATGGATATCGAAATAGACACCATTCATTACAGGGCGAAGCTCATCATCGGCCGTGGCGAACAAGGAACGACTGATGCCGTTTAACAGCATCTGGGCATCCATCGAGATAGAGATAGCGTTATCATTCAACGGCTTCTGCTGCGGATATGTGTCCCCTTTCTGACCGATAAAATTATACTTACCATTCTGGAAATGAATGAAAATCTCCAAATTCTCATCATTGATATCAAAAGTAAGCGGTTGTTCGGGAAGCTCTTTCAGCGGATCGAGCAGTATCTTGGCGGAAACCGCAAAGAGTCCGGCACCTTGGGCATTCATGACGTCTACGGAAGTCACCAACCGGGTCTCGGCATCGGAAGCTGTCACCGTAAGCGTATTTCCTTCTAGGTTAAAAAGGAAGCTGTCCAGAATCGGTAAAGAGTTCTTGGAAGCGATAACCTTGCTTATAGACTGTAAACGTGATAATAGCGCAGTGCTGGATACATCGAATCTCATAGCTTTAATATTTTATCTTGTTATATTATTATTTCACACAAACTACCATTTGGATGGGAAGAGACACGGCATGCCCCATCTCTACAAATTAACCCAACAAAATTAAGAAAATATTTTATTTGTAACCAACTATACTTTCAAAAGTTTAGGGTACAAAAAAAGCTTCCCTCCGCTTTATCGGAGAGAAGCCTCTTATATTCTTTATTATTCGCTACTTAATTATTTAGCGAAATAATCTTTTACTGCTTCGTTAGGGATCATTTCTTCTTGGAAGATGTATGCACCTGTTTTCGGAGACTTAACCATTTTAATCACTTTGGAATAAGTACGACCGTCACCTTTCTTAAATGTTGCAACTGCTTTTTTTGCCATCGTTTAAAATCTCCTATTACTTAATTTCTTTGTGTAACGTCATCTTCTTCAAAACCGGATTGTATTTCATCAATTCCAATCTCTGAGTAGTATTCTTTCTATTCTTCGTAGTGATATAGCGAGACATACCCGGCATTCCACTTTCCTTGTGCTCTGTACACTCAAGGATTACCTGTACTCTATTTCCTTTTGCTTTTTTTGCCATTTTCTATATCCTCCACAAATTATGCGTTCAAATAACCTTTTTCAGCCGCCATCTTGATAGCCGCATCCAAACCCAACTTATTGATTGTACGTAAGCCAGCCGCAGATATATTCAAGCTAACCCAGCAATCCTGCTCTACCCAGTAGAACTTCTTCGTAAACAGGTTGACATTGAACTTACGTTTCGTTCTTCTCTTTGAGTGAGAAACGTTGTTTCCAACCATTGCTCTCTTTCCAGTAATTTGACAAATTTTAGACATTTCTAATCTGTTCTTTTAAATTATACGAAATTTAAGTCAACTCCTGCTATGTGTCTTCCCTTTCTGAACTAGCATCATGAACAAAAACGAAGATTCTAATAGAGTCTTATCTTTACAGGGTGCAAAGGTAAGAATTATTTTGATTTATCTGCAAGAATTCTCAAATATTTTTTCCTCAACAAATCATGTCTTAAATTAGTTATAGGTATATAACAACATAACATGATATTCATTATGGCAAGAAGTTTTAAAGAAGCGATCCAGCATCGCCGGACACATTATGGAATAGGTAACAACTCTCCCATTTCCGACAACGAGATTCATGAGATTATTAAGACAGCGGTCACTCACGTTCCCTCCGCATTCAATTCGCAGTCTACGAGAATCGTACTGCTACTGGGTGAAAGCCACAAGAAGCTTTGGGAAATCGTAAAAGACACGCTTCGTAAAATCGTCCCCGCCGAAGCCTATAAGGCTACCGAGGCAAAGATAGATAATTCTTTCGAGGCTGGCTATGGCACGGTCCTCTTTTTCGAGGATACAGCGGTAGTAGAAGGCTTACAGAAGCAATTTCCTTCTTATAAAGAGAATTTCCCGGTATGGTCCCAACAGACATCGGCTATGCATCAATTCGCGGTATGGACTATGCTGGAAGACGCCGGCTTCGGCGCTTCTTTGCAACATTACAACCCGTTGATCGACGAGGCGGTCGCTAAACAATGGCATATCAATCCGAACTGGAAACTGATCGCCGAGATGCCGTTCGGAACCTCTACCCAGGAACCGGGAGAAAAACAATTCGCTCCATTAGAGGAACGAATTTTAGTATTCAAATAATTATAATAATGTATATGGAATATGACATAGCAATCATAGGCGGTGGACCTGCGGGTTACACCGCCGCCGAAAGGGCTTCGGAGAATGGATTAAAAACGATCCTTTTCGAGAAGAACGCTATCGGTGGCGTCTGCCTAAACGAGGGATGTATCCCGACAAAAACTCTTTTATACTCCGCCAAGATACTAGACAGTATCAAAAGTGCCTCCAAATATGGTATAGTGGCGATGAAAGACCCAAGTTTCGACTTGGCAAAGATTATCGACCGGAAGAACAAGACCGTCCGTAAACTTACGCTCGGGGTAAAAGCCCGGCTTACGGGTAACGGCGTCACCATCGTAGAAGGAGAGGCACGAATCACCGGAGAGGAGTTTGGAAATATACGGATTCACTGCGATGGAAAAGAGTATTTAGTGAAGAATGTGTTAGTATGCACAGGCTCTGAAACCGTGATCCCTCCTATCAAAGGGTTATCAGAGGTCAAGTATTGGACTTCCCGGGAAGCCCTTGATCTCAACGATTTGCCAAAATCGTTAGCGATTATCGGTGGTGGCGTGATCGGAATGGAGTTCGCCTCATTCTTTAACAGTATGGGCGTAAAGGTGAAGGTAATCGAGATGCTACCCGAGATATTAGGGAATATGGATAAAGAAACCTCAGCGATGCTTCGATCCGAGTATAAGAAAAAAGGCGTAGAGTTTTTCTTGAATACCAAAGTTTCAGAGGTATCGGCAGAGAAAGTCTTTTTTGAAAAAAACGGCAAGGCAGACACGATTGAAGCCGATAAAATATTGGTGAGCGTGGGCCGCCGTCCGATTACAAAGAGTCTGGGACTAGAAAATCTAGCGATCGAAATACAAGGGGCCGGCGTAAAGGTGAACGAACATATGCTGACTTCCCATCCACATGTATATGCGGCTGGAGATATTACCGGTTTTTCCCTGCTGGCACATACGGCTTACCGGGAAGCGGAAGTTGCCATACACCATATCCTAGGCATACCGGACGAGATGAGCTATAAAGCCATTCCGGCGGTAGTTTATACGAATCCGGAATTGGCGAGCGTGGGTAAGACAGAAGAGGAATTGGTAGCGAACGGGGAAAGTTTTCGTGTTCAAAAGATCCCGATGACCTATTCCGGACGTTTCGTCGCAGAGAACGAGAATGGTAATGGTTTATGTAAACTGATCACGGACGACGAGGATCGTATCATCGGTTGCCATCTACTAGGGAATCCGGCATCCGAGATTATCGTCACCGCCGGAATCGCTGTCGAGAATGGTTATACAGTCGATGAATTTAAGAAAAATATTTTCCCGCATCCGACAGTCAGTGAGATCCTCCACGAAAGTTTATATATCTAATAAAACGCCTAACTAAAACAGTTTCCTGATGCTTTGCATTCACAATACACAAACGGATCCATACTTCAATTTGGCCGCCGAAGAGTATCTGCTCAAGAATTTCAAAGAGAATATTTTCATGCTTTGGCAGAATGAACCATCAATCGTGATCGGTAAGCATCAGGATGTATGGGCCGAGGTAAATCTCAAATTCGTACAAGACCAACAAATCAAGATAGCGCGCAGGTTTTCCGGTGGTGGTGCCGTTTACCATGATCCGGGAAACCTGAATCTTACATTTATAGAGACCGGCCAGATTATGCAGACCGACAAATATACCATCCAGATCATGAATTTTCTCAAGACATTGGGAGTACATGTCGAGGTGGATGAACGGAAAGGATTAACTATCGGAGGATTTAAAATATCGGGTAGCGCACAGAGTATCCATAAGAATCGGTATATGCACCATGCTACCTTATTGTTTTCCACCGATCTGGATAGGCTCGTCACCTCCTTGAAAAGTACATCCCGTCAAGCACCAGAGAAAACAGGAGGTAAACGATCGACATTCGTTAAATCTGTACGGAGTCCGGTCACGAATATCAGCGCCCATCTTCCGGCTTCTATCTCCATCCAGCATTTTAAGAAAGCGCTTCTTTACTATTTCACGATCAATAATCCCGGCATTCAAGATTATTATTTCACGCAAGCAGACTTGGAAGCCATCTATCGGCTTAAAGAGCAGAAATATGCTACAGCCAGCTGGAACTTTAACACTTATACACTATAATACAGAAACTTACCTTCTTGATCTTTGTTCTTATTATATACCGTTTGTAGAGACGGGGCACGCCCCGTCTCCCACTATATAACAGTAATTAAAAAATCAAAATATGGCTACATTTGAGATAAAGATGCCTAAGTTGGGCGAAAGTATTACAGAAGGAACCATCATCTCATGGTCGGTAAAGGTAGGTGATACCGTAGAGGAAGATGATGTCCTTTTCGAAGTAAGCACAGCGAAAGTAAGCGCTGAGATTCCATCCCCCGTTGAGGGAAAAGTAAAACAACTTCTTTTTAATGAGGGAGACACCGTAGCGGTCGGTACAGTCGTAGCGATCCTTGAGATCGAAGGTGAAGGAGAGGATAACGGAGCTCAGCCGGAAACCTCGGAGGCTCCTCAACCGAAAGAACAAGTCCCCGCTCCCGTCCCAGAGGAATTATCAAAGAATTCCCAAGAGGAAGATCGTTGGTATTCTCCCGTCGTATTGCAATTAGCGAAAGCTGCCGGTGTATCGCAAGATGAACTGGATCATATTCCGGGTACCGGATATCTGGGACGTCTCAGTAAGAAAGATATTCAAACGTATATCGATCACAAAAATAAAGGTACGGAAATGCCGAAGCCGAAACAGGCTCCTGTTTCTTCCATGCAGCAAACGGCTACGAGCACGCCAACAATTACGGTAGCGCCGCCGACCGCTCCTTCCATGCCTATGACAGCGGCCACTCCATCTGCTCCACTCGCCCAAGGAGACGAGGTGAGAGAAATGGATCGTGTACGTAAGATCATTGCGGACCATATGGTATTATCGAAAAAAGTATCTCCGCATGTGACGTCGGTTATCGAGGTAGACGTGACCCGACTGGTTAACTGGCGTAAAAAAGTGAAGGATCAATTCTTCAAGCAAGAAGGCATCAACCTAACTTATATGCCGGCTATTACCGAAGCGACCGCCAAAGCGTTGAAAGCCTATCCATTAGTAAATTCATCCGTGGACGGTTACAATATCATCCTAAAGAAGCCTATTAATATAGGTATAGCGGTTTCCTTAAACGACGGAAATTTAATTGTCCCGGTTATACACGATGCCGATAAGTTGAACCTAAGTGGCCTCGCCTCACAAATAGATACCTTGGCGGCTAAAGCCCGTGAGAATAAGCTCGCCCCGGATAGCATCCAAGGCGGAACGTTCACGATTACGAATTTCGGAACCTTCAAGAGTCTGTTCGGCACCCCGATCATCAATCAGCCTCAAGTAGCGATCCTAGCCGTCGGTTATATCGAGAAGAAGCCTGCGGTAGTAGAGACGCCCGAGGGAGATACGATCGCTATCCGTCACAAGATGTACCTCTCACTCTCCTACGATCATCGTATCGTGGACGGAGCTTTGGCGGGAGCCTTTTTACGTTCCATCGCCGACGAACTAGAGAATTGGAACGCTTAATACATTATATATAATAGAACAACATGAAAAAGTATGATATAAAAACAACAGATAAGGAGACTCTCAGGAAATGGTTTTACCTTATGACGCTCGGAAGGGCGATCGATGAGAAGGCTCCCTCCTATTTATTGCAATCTCTCGGCTGGTCTTATCATGCCCCGTATGCCGGGCACGACGGGATACAACTCGCCATGGGACAAGTATTCGATAAGGATACGGACTTTCTCTTCCCCTATTACCGGGATATGTTGACGGTTCTCTCGGCGGGAATGACTGCCGAGGAGATCATCCTGAATGGTATCTCCAAGGCGACCGACCTGACCAGTGGTGGCCGCCACATGTCTAACCACTTCTCTAAGATGGAATGGCATATCGAGAACGTTTCTTCCGCTACGGCGACTCACGATCTCCATGCCGCCGGCGTGGCACGGGCGATGGTTTACTATGGACAGAAAGGCGTAGCGATTACCTCGCACGGTGAATCGGCCGCTTCCGAAGGCTATGTGTATGAGGCAATCAATGGCGCCAGCAATGAGCGACTGCCGGTTATCTTTGTCTTCCAAGACAATGGATATGGTATCTCTGTCCCCAAAAAGGACCAGACGGCCAATCGTAAAGTTGCCGATAACTTCTCTGGCTTCAAGAATTTACGTATTATCCATTGCAATGGAAAAGACGTGTTCGATTCCATGAATGCCATGACCGAGGCCAAGGAGTACGCAATCGCCAACCGGACTCCCGTAATCGTTCAGGCCAATTGCGTACGGATAGGCTCCCACTCAAACTCTGATAAACATACCTTGTATCGTGATGAGAACGAGCTTACCTATGTAAAATCCGCCGATCCTTTATACAAATTCCATCGCATGCTGATTCGTTACGGACGTTTCACCGAGGAAGAATTGAAAGAGATCGCGGATCTAGCGGCTAAAGACCTGAAAGCCGCCAATCGGAAAGCGATGGCCGCCCCCGATCCCGATCCGTCTACCGTCAAGGATTACGTCCTTCCGGAACCTTATCAACCTCAAAAATACAAAGAAGGTGTTCAAAACGAGGAAGGAGAGAAAGAAACGCTAGTTACGGCGATCAACAAGACGTTGAAAGCGGAGTTCCGGCACAACCCGGATACGTTTATCTGGGGACAGGATGTAGCCAATAAAGAAAAGGGTGGCGTATTCAACATCACCAAAGGCATGCAGCAAGAATTCGGTATCGAGCGAGTCTTCAACGCCCCTATCGCCGAGGATTATATCGTAGGGACAGCGAACGGTATGTGCCGCTTTGACCCGAAGATCCATGTAGTGATCGAGGGTGCGGAATTCGCCGATTACTTCTGGCCGGCCGTCGAGCAATACGTGGAATGTACGCATGAGTATTGGCGCAGCAACGGGCAATTTACCCCAAACATCACTTTGCGCCTAGCCTCCGGAGGCTATATCGGAGGAGGGCTTTATCATTCCCAGACCATTGAGGGCGCATTGACCTCATTACCCGGTGCCCGGATTGTTTATCCCTCTTTCGCAGATGATGCCGCCGGACTGTTGCGGACGAGTATGCGTTCTAAAGGCTTTACGCTCTATCTGGAACCGAAAGCGCTCTACAACGCGGTAGAAGCCTCCACCTTTGTCCCCGAGGATTTCGAGGTTCCGTTTGGGAAAGCCCGTATCCGCCGTCCGGGAAAAGATCTGACGATCATCACTTATGGCAATACGACCCATCTTTGCCTCAACGTAGCCGAGCTTCTTTACAAAGAAAAAGGCTGGGAACTGGAGGTTATCGATCTTCGTACCTTGATACCATTGGATAAAGAGGCGATCTTCAACTCGGTGAAGAAAACCAGTAAAGTATTGATCGTACATGAGGACAAGGTCTTCTCTGGCTTCGGAGCGGAAATTGCCGGCATCATCGGCTCGGAACTATTCCAGTACTTGGATGCTCCGATCCAACGGGTAGGTTCCCTATTCACTCCGGTTGGTTTCCATCCGGTCTTGGAACGGGCCATCCTCCCCAACGAGGAGACCATCTATCATGCGGCAAAAGAACTGCTGCTTTATTAGATCCACATTCGTTAAATCTTTAAAAGTATCACAATGAAAACAGGATTATTTTACGGAACGGGCACAGAGAAAACAACCTTTGTCGCCAATAAAATAAGAAAAGCTTTCGGGGAGGATCAGATCGATATCATCCCTATTGAAAGCGCATGGAAAAGAGATTTCGAGGCTTACGACCATATAATCGCAGGAACCTCTACTTGGTTCGATGGCGAGCTTCCCACCTATTGGGACGAGATCATCCCGGAACTGGTCACTTTAGACCTTAAAAATAAGAAGGTCGCTATTTTCGGTCTTGGAGATCAAACGAATTATCCGGATAATTTCGCCGATGGAGTCGGCATATTGGCAGACGCTTTCACCTCCTGTGGAGCGACTTTAGTAGGCGAGACCTCTTCGGATGATTATTTCTTTAATGCCTCCAAAGCCTTGAAAAATGGCAAACTACTAGGCTTAGTCCTCGATTTGGAAAACCAACCGGATCAAACCGACAAACGAATCGAGCGATGGGTGAAGCAATTGAAGGAGGCGTTTGGATAAAGAAGAATGCATCTTAAACTCGTAAACGAGAACTAAACAGAAAGCGTAACGAATCACTCCACAGGTTTGTTACGCCTTCATTCTATACACCTGTCTTTCATACACATACTGTGCCAACATCTACCATCGCCTTGGCACAGCTGTGCCACGCTGATGGCATACCCGTGCCATAGTGATGGCAAGCCCGTGCCACGCCGATGGCAAAGCTGTGCCACCTAGATGGCAAACATACTTTATTAGCGAGACGCTAATTAGTTAAATATTTGACTAATCCGAGAAAAAACGCTATCTTCGCGCCCAGCAAGTTTAAAAGAATTATAAGTAATGGTAGAAGGTAAAGAATTCCGGGAACTTATGTTACAAGTTGTCCGCACACGCATGGCATTTCGTCGGTCTATGCAACGAACGCTGAAAAAGAACAACGCCGGTATAACATTTGAGATGCTTCAAATCTTGAGTTGCCTATGGCACGAACAAGGTATCACCCAACAGGTCTTGGCAGAGAGAACGGCAAAGGATAAGGCTTGTCTGACAAACCTAATGAACAATTTAGAGAAGAAAGGCTACGTCCATCGGAAAGAAGATCCCGAGGACCGGAGGAACAAACTGGTTTTCCTAACCCCGGAAGGAGAAGAATTCAAAAAGCAAATTCGCCCGATCCTTGATCAGGTTTATGTACATGCGGAGCATATTATCGGAATAGAGAACGTAGAAACCATGTTATCCGAATTAAAAGCAGTACATAATGTCCTTGAGAATATATAAAAAGCACGTATTGAGCCTCTTTTGTATGACGGTCGCTACATTTCCGGCAATCGCCCAAACCGATTCGCTCTTCTTGACCATCGACCAGCTTTTCGAGAGAGGCGTACGGCATAGTCTGCAGATCCAAGCAGACGTCTTAAAAGAATCGATAGCGCAAGAGAGAACCCATACGGCACGTTCCGCACAATTGCCAGACCTGCAAATCGGCTTGAAAGGTGGATATGTAGGGCAACCGATCCTCTTTGAGCAAGGACTCGCCCATCCGACTCGCCCGGAAGCGCCCGATTGGTCCCAGAACTATGCCATCGACCTTACCCAACCGATATACCAAGGCGGTAAAATCCGGTATTCCATCCGGAAAGCGGATCTGGAGAAAGAAGTCGCCTCTTTACAAACGCTCACAGACCAGAGTGAGATCAAGCTCGGTCTATTAAATCAATACATCGGTCTTTTCAGCCTGTTTAAACAACGTGAGGTGCTTTCCCGTAATATCGAGGAATCGGAACGCCGCCTGCAAGATATCCGGCGTATGAAAAAAGAGGGACTGATAACCAATAACGACGTATTAAGAAGCGAGATGCAATTAACCAACGACCGCCTATCCTTGCAAGAAACGGATAATAGCCTCATACTGGTATCACAGCAATTGGATATCCTGATCGGTCTCGATGAGAATCTATTGCTCAAACCAGATACCACGTTACTGGACCAAACCGTATCTTTAGAAACTTACGAAGATTATGTAGCCCAAGCCTATTCCAATGATCCGGCGATACGTCTACTCCGGAAACAAACAGAGTTAGCCCAAAATGATATACGTTTGACTAAAGCCTCCTCGCTACCCAGCCTATCGCTATATGCGTCGAACACATTGGCACGTCCAGTCTCCCGAACATTAGCGGATATGTACAATAACAACTGGAACATAGGGCTGTCGCTCTCCTACCCTTTATCCTCTTTATATAAAAACAACCATAAGATAAAGGAAAGCAAATGGATGGTCTCGTTATATAAAAACGAGGAGGAACAGAAAAAGCAGAAAATCCGTATAGAAGTGCGCACCGCGTTCTTACGTCATAAGGAGGCCCTACAAGAAGTGGAAGCCTTGAAGTTATCCGTACGGCAAGCTCAAGAGAACTATAGGATCATGCAAAACCGGTATTTAAACCAATTGGCGATCCTAACCGACTTACTCGACGCGAACTCGGTTCTCCTCAACGCGGAGCTACAGCTCACGAATGCCCGTACCCACGTGATTTACACTTACTATCAACTACAGAAGGCTTGCGGCCGTCTCTAAAAAGAAACAACGACTATGGCAAACGAATTAAAAGAGAAACATCAAAGACTAAAGAAAGTAAGGACACGGAATATAGTATTAAACTCCATATGTATCCTTTTAGCCGGTTCCGGCATTTGGTGGACAGCCAATTATTTCTGGCGTTACATCAATTATGAGGTGACAAACGATGCCTTTGTGGACCAATATATCGCCCCACTAAATATACGTGCCTCCGGCTACATAAAAGAGGTCCGTTTCAAGGAACACCAGTACGTTCACCAAGGGGACACACTTCTCATACTGGACGATCGGGAATATCGGATCAAGGTAAAAGAGGCAGAGGCTGCGTTGATCGATGCCCAAGGATCACAAGACGTACTTCGTTCCGGTATCGAGACCTCCCATACGAACATCGCCGTACAAGACGCCAACATCGCCGAAGCTAAAGCCAAGCTTTGGCAACTGGAACAGGATTATCACCGATTTGGGCGGCTGCTGAAAGAAGAATCGGTCCCCGAGCAACAATACGAGCAATCCAAAGCCGCTTTCGAGGCGGCGCAAGCCCGATATCAGGCGTTGGTGGAACAAAAGAAAGCCGCTTTCTCCCAATTCAACGAAACCAGCAAGAAGACAACAGGAGCCGAGGCGGCGATCTTACGAAAAGAAGCGGATCTGGATTTAGCGAGGTTAAACCTTTCCTATACCGTTATAACCGCCCCTTACGACGGTCATGTAGGCAGACGGACCTTAGAGCCCGGACAATACGTGCAAGCCGGACAAACGATATCCTACCTCGTACGAGATAAAGACAAATGGATCACGGCCAATTACAAGGAGACCCAGATCCCCCACATCTATATCGGGCAAAAAGTACGTATCAAGGTAGACGCGTTGCCGGGAAAGATATTCAACGGGGAGGTAACCGCAATCTCCGACGCCACAGGCTCCAAATACTCATTGGTCCCGACCGACAATTCCGCCGGAAACTTCGTCAAGGTACAACAACGTATCCCGGTACGGATAGACTTGGAAAATCTATCGCAAGAAGATACGCAATACTTAAGAGCAGGCATGATGGTTGAAACAGAAGCCTTACGCAAATGATCACGATGAAAGAGCTTGGGGCACCGATCCGCCAATGGGTGCCGGACTGGTTAGGATTGATTTGCATCTTCATCGTTATCCTTCCGGTTACGATGCTAAACGGTTCGTACACCGGCAGTATGCTGGAGGTATCAAACACGCTAGGCACGAACACCGAGGATATAACCATGGGATATTACGCGGCAGCGGCGGGAATGGCGGTATCCTATCCGATTATTCCGAAGATATTAGAAGCCTTCTCTATAAAATTCTTATTGTTAGCGGATTTAGTCGCCCAGTTCTTCTTAAGCTGGATCTGTGCCCGCTCCCAGAACGCCGACATATTGATCGTCTGTAGTTTCGCGATCGGTTTCCTGAAAGGGTTTCTCATGCTGTGGTTTATCCGGTACGCACAAAAGATATTCAGCCCTAAAAATATACGTAGCCAATTCTACTCCTACTTCTATCCTTTTGTTTTCGGAGGGGGACAAGCGTCCATGCTTGTTACCGCACAGTTAGCCTACCATTACGACTGGAAATATATGTATTATTTCATGATGCTGATGATCTTATTGGCCATACTAGTGGTAATCATCTGCTTCCGCCATAACCGGCCGATCAAGTCCATCCCCTTGGCCGATCTACACATCCGGGAAATGTTCATCATATCCACCGGATTGTTAATGCTTATGTATGTCATTAATTACGGGAAAGTACTCGACTGGATGGCATCCCCCAAGATTTGCCTTTATATCATGATCGCCCCGATATTGATCGCTTTATTTATTTGGTATCAATATCATTCGGAACGTCCGTACGTGAATCTGGCGCCTTTATACCAGCCGAAAGCCATTATCGGTTATTTCTATATGATACTTGTCATGTTTTTCAGTACTTCGACTACCATGTTGACCAGCTACCTGACCAGTATCTTAAAGGTAGACAGTACCCATACCTATTCCCTTTATACTTATTTGCTTCCGGGATATGTCTTGGGGGCGTTCATCTGTTTTTGGTGGTTCCGGTGGCAACGTTGGCGGTTTCGTTTCTTGATAGCGGGAGGAATGAGTTGTTTCGTCCTGTTCTTCGGGAGCCTTTATTTCGGGATCTCACCGGATAGCAGATACGAGATGCTCTACTTTCCTATATTCCTCAGGGGATTGGGCATGATGATTCTAATCATAGCTTTCGCCTTATTTGCCGTGGAAGATTTAAATCCTAAATATTTATTGTCAAACGCTTTCTTTCTCATCATTTTCCGTTCGGTACTATCCCCTATCATGGCGACTTCTTTTTACAGTAATATACTATATCGCTTGGAACAAAAATATATGTATTCCTTATCAGAAACCGTTACGCTGGCCGATCCTCTAGCCGCCTCACGCTATAATCAGGCGCTTGGCAACGCCTTGACCCAAGGGCATCCCTACGACGAGGCAGCGCAAATGGCTACCAATACACTCTATAATACGTTACAGCAACAAAGCTTATTATTGGCGTTAAAAGAGATACTGGGGTATTTATTAGTCATCTCCTTATTCATAGCGATCGTATCCCGTTTTATCCCATTCCATAAAACCATCCGTGTTACATTCGCCAAGACAGGAGATGATATGGTTTGATCAAACTATGCCCGGCTGCAAATCTATCAGCCGGCATCTGCCTTTTTGTCATTTATAGTTTATCCGAAACATTTTGGCATTCGTTTTGTATAGGAATAGGCGGATCTTGAGAATGATCAGGATCAGGAATACGCACAAAATAACAATAAAAATAATAAGATATTCAGACTATGAGCAGTAAACAAGGTAACATCGGAGTAACATCGGAAAACATCTTTCCGATTATCAAGAAGTTCTTATACAGTGATCACGAAATCTTCCTTCGTGAACTTGTTTCTAATGCGGTAGACGCTACCCAGAAGTTAAAAACGCTTTCTTCCGTAGGCGAGTTTAAAGGCGAACTCGGCGATTTGACCGTACAGGTTAAGTTCGATGACAAAACGATCACGATCTCTGACCGGGGTATCGGTATGACGGCCGAGGAGATCGATAAGTACATCAACCAGATCGCTTTCTCCGGCGCCGAGGAGTTCGTTGAGAAATACAAGAACGACGCCGCTTCTATCATCGGTCACTTCGGTCTTGGTTTCTACTCCTCTTTCATGGTTTCCAAGAAAGTAGAGATCGTGACGAAATCGTACAAAGAAGGCGCTGTTCCCATGAAATGGAGCTGCGACGGTACACCGGAATACTCCTTGGAGGAAACGACGAAAGAGGATCGTGGTACCGATATTATCCTGTATATAGACGACGAGAATAAAGATTTCTTGAACAAGGATAAGATCAATGGCTTATTGACAAAATACTGCCGTTTCTTACCGGTTCCTATCGCGTTCGGCAAGAAGCAAGAGTGGAAGGATGGCAAATATGTAGATACGGACGAAGATAACGTAATCAACGACACCAAACCGGCATGGGTTCGCAAACCGGCCGATATGACCGACGAGGATTACAAGAAGTTCTATCGTGACTTATATCCTATGACGGATGAGCCGTTGTTCTGGATTCACTTGAACGTAGACTATCCGTTCAACTTGACCGGTATCTTATATTTCCCTCGCATCAAGAGCAATATCGACTTGCATCGTAACAAGATCCAGTTATATTGCAACCAAGTATTCGTTACGGATTCCGTAGAGGGTATCGTTCCTGAGTTCTTGACATTATTGCATGGTGTATTGGATTCGCCGGATATCCCGTTGAACGTATCCCGTTCCTATTTGCAAAGCGATCAGAACGTGAAGAAGATCTCCAACCACATCACGAAGAAGGTGGCAGACCGCTTGGAAGAGATCTTCAAGAACGACCGCCCGCAGTTCGAGGAGAAATGGGATAGCTTGAAACTATTCATCCAATATGGTATGTTGACTGATGAGAAGTTCTACGACCGCGCGGTTAAGTTCGCCTTATTCAAGGACGTCGAAGGCAAATACTTCACTTTCGAGGAATACAAGAACTTGATCAAGGACAACCAGACAGACAAAGAGGGTAACTTAATCTATCTGTATACCACCAATAAAGACGAGCAATACAGCTATATACAAGCCGCAAAGGACAAAGGTTACAGCGTCTTGGAAATGGACGGACAATTGGATGTACACTTGATCGGACAATTGGAGCAGAAGTTCGAGAAGAGCCGCTTCGTTCGTGTGGATAGCGATACGATCGATAACCTGATCCGCAAGGAAGACTCGAATAAGGTAACCTTGAGCGAGGAGCAGAAAATGGCCATGCAGGAAGTATTCAAGAGTCAGATGCCGAAATTGAACAAGACCGAGTTCTACGTAACATTCGAGGCATTGGGCGAAAACGCGAACCCTGTCATGTTGACACAAAGCGAGTATATGCGAAGAATGCGTGAGATGTCCGCTATGCAACCGGGTATGTCTTTCTATGGCGAGATGCCGGATAGCTTCAACTTCGTATTGAATACGGATCATCCGTTGATCAAGAAAGTATTAACTGAAGAGGAGCAAGCTTGCGACGAGAAGTTAAAACCGATCCTTAGCGATATCAAAGGATGGGAGGCTCGTCAAGCCGACTTACGTGAGGCTCAAAGCAAAAAGAAAGAAGATGAGATCACGGCGCAAGAGAAAGAGGATATGACCAACACCGACCATAAGCTGGATGAGCTTCGTGAGCAACGCAACCAAGTTCTGGCCGAGTACGCCGGCACGAACAAGACAGTTAGTCAGTTGATCGACCTTGCTTTGTTAGGAAACGGTATGCTGAAGGGAGAGGCCTTAAGCCAATTCATCAAACGTAGCGTAGAACTGATCGGATAAACCAATCCTCACATATATAAAAAACCGTTCCTTCTCGGGGGAACGGTTTTTTTAGTTTCAGCCCACGACATCCTCGACCACTTTCCGCAACCTATCCAAGCTCATCTCGCCGGATTGTCTCCACAAAGCCTCCCCTTTCCGTAGCAGGATAAAAGTAGGAATCGATTCCACCGTATACAAATCGGCAAGAGCGCTCTCCTCCTCGATATTGATTTGTACCACTTCTAATTTTCCTTTCTCCAATTCCTTGAACTCCTTCACGATCGGCATCATTTTCTGGCAATGAGGGCACCAATCCGCATAAAACTCAGCCATGACCAAAGCACCGGTCTCCATAACGGTCTTATTCCGCTCTTCCCTATTCAATTCTTTCTCTTTCATAACATCATCTGTTTTAATTGTATTGATAACTCAACAATACGAAAAAACAAAATGTTTATGTTTCTAAAGAAATACTTCTTACATTTGGAGAAGAAAAACAGATTGAGTTCATATGAGGAAAATAACCGTTATCATAGCCTTATTCCTTGCTGCCATTCAGATTGTTTCCGCCCAGAAAGTAGGGTTGGTACTCAGTGGCGGCGGTGCCAAAGGAGCGGCACATATCGGAGTGATCAAGGCGCTGGAAGAAAATAATATACCGATCGATTACATTACCGGTACCTCCATCGGGGCGATTATCGGTAGTTTATACGCCATGGGATATTCCCCCGAGGAGATGCTGGAGCTGATGCTTTCCAAGGAGTTCGCCTATTGGCAAACAGGTACGGTGGAGGAGCAATATACCTATTATTTCAAGGAGCCTTACCCGACCCCGGAATTCGCGCATTTCTCCATCGATATGTCCGATTCCCTACAGATCAAGGCTAGCTTCTTACCGCAAAGCTTGATCAATCCCATACAGATGAATCAGGCGTTCATGGCCTTGTTCTCGCAGGCGACGGCAAAGGCGGGGTGGAATTTCGACAACCTGTTTGTCCCTTTCCGTTGCGTGGCCTCGGATATATATACTAAAAAGCCGATCATCTTTAAGAATGGGGATCTGGGAGACGCCGTACGTGCCTCCATGACTTTCCCGTTTTTCTTCCAGCCCATATGGAAAGACAGTATTCCTTTATTCGATGGAGGTATCTACGATAATTTCCCGGTAGGCCCGATGAAAGACGCGTTCCACCCGGATTTCATTTTCGGATCGACGGTATCGGGAGGGAATAAAAAGCCTTCGGAGAATCCTTATAACCAGATCGAGACCATGATCATGCAAAAGACCGATTACGAGGTACCGGAGGAAGATGGCATGATGATTAAATTCAGTTTTCCCACCGTCTCCTTATTGGATTTCCAGAAAGGCAAGGAGCTTATGGACATCGGGTATAAACGTACCCTTTCCATGATCGACTCCATCAAGCAACGGGTTCCCCGGGAAGTGCCTTTAAATGAGGTTACCGAAAGAAGAAAAGCCTATAAAGAGAACCTTCCCCCGCTGATCTTCCGTAATATTTACGTGACGGGCGTATCCGAGGCCCAGCGTAAATACATAGAGGCCCAATTACACAGGGATATCAATAACGAATTCTCCATGGAAGAGTTCAAGCGGGCTTATTTCAAGATGCTGACCTATTCCAAGATTAGGGAAATCATGCCGCATGCCGTTTATAACCGGAAAGAGAAGAAATTCGATCTTTATCTGGACGTGAAGATGAAAGAAGAGATCACGGTTGGCTTCGGTGGAAACGTATCGTCTCATCAAGCGAATCAATTATACCTAGGATTGGGGTATCAATATCTGGGACGGTTCGCCGCCGACGTAAACTCGAACTTTCAAGTGGGTAACTCCTTTAGTGGTGTCATGTTGAGTGGCCGGATGTACCTGCAAACGCAAATCCCCACTTATTTAAATTGGCAAGGAGTCTTCTCGGACAAGAAATATACGGAAAGCCAATCCCTCTTTTATGAGGATATAGTGCCCGCCATGATTAAGCAGAAAGAACTGTACATGAAACTAAAATTAGGCTTCCCCTTTCTCAACCACGCGAAAGCGGAGATCGGGTTCGCCTACGGACGGCTGAACGATTTCTATTTGCAGAGCACCACGATACCTTTCCCGAACGCCTCTTTCGACCATAGCTGGTACGATTTATTCAGCGGTTCGTTAAGTATCGAGCAAAACTCACTCAACGCCAAACAATACCCGATAAGCGGAAAACAGCAATTCCTAATCGCCCAATACGTAACCGGTACGGAGAAGTACACTCCATCCCCCACTTCCGCCACGACGGAAGCCCCGATTGGTCGCAAAGTGCATAGCTGGCTGCAACTGAAAGGGCGCTGGAACCAATACCAGACGCTGAGCAACCGTTTCAACTTAGGTTATTTGGCGGAAATGGTCATATCCAGCAAGAACCTCATGAATAACTATACGGCTAGCGTATTACAGGCCCCGGCGTTTACCCCGACACCCCATAGCGAGATTGTATTCAACGAGGCGTTCCGGGCGAACCAATATGTGGCTTTCGGGCTTTCCCCGATCTTGAAGTTAAGCAAGCTTCTGCACTTCCGGTTGGATATGTATGGCTTCGCTCCGCTCTATGAAATACAAAAGACGGTGCCGGAAAACAACCCATATGTCGGAATCCCGCATTATGGTAAGTTTTTGCACTCGTTTAATTATATGGGTGAAGCGGCGGTCGTATTGCAATTGCCATTCTTATGTATCAGTCTGTACGCCAACGGATACAGTTATCCGAAGGAGAATTTCAACTTTGGCTTAAACATTGGTTATCTGATCTTCAATCCAAAAATGTTAGATTAAATTCGCAAAAAAGTAGTCGAAACGTTTGCATATTTAAAACAAAAACGTACCTTTGCACTCGCAATCACGAAACAATGGCCGCGTAGCTCAACTGAATAGAGTAGCTGACTACGGATCAGCCGGTTACAGGTTTGAATCCTGTCGCGGTCACCATTCGAAGATAGCAATAGAATATATCTTGGCTCCTTAGCTCAACTGAATAGAGCATCTGACTACGGATCAGAAGGTTAAAGGTTTGAATCCTTTAGGAGTCACTTGAATATTCAAATTCATTTACAGATTGGCTCGCTAGCTCAACTGAATAGAGCATCTGACTACGGATCAGAAGGTTATAGGTTTGAATCCTATGCGAGTCACTTGAGAATCCTTATTTCATTCAGCGTCTTCGGAAGCAATGAAATAAGGATTTTTTCAATTTCTACCGGTCGTATCATTATTATTCATATATTCGCAGTTAATACAAAGAATATTTTATTTAAGATAAAAGGTAAACACTTGAAAGCACACTATAAAACTTCTATAGCCATAAGTCTAATCGTCATTATCGTATTAGTGATCTTACGTACCACTGTTACCGGACAAGATAGCATCAAATTCATCGACGATACCGATGATCAGCCAATAGATCAACAAAACAGCGACTCTATAGACCTTCGTTATTCCAATGAGTACCAAAGTTGGAAACAAACCTCGGACACGACTTTCCGCAGTTTGTTTAATGGGAACCAACAAGCTGATATCTTGGCCGAACATCCCGGAATGGTGGTATTATGGGCAGGATACGCTTTCTCCAAAGATTATCTAAGTCCCAGAGGGCATATGTATTCCATAGAAGATCTATACAAAAGCCTGCGGACCGGCGCTCCCATGACCCCGACGAGTGGCCCCCAGCCTGCCGCATGCTGGGCATGTAAAAGTCCGGACATACCCCGCTTATTAACGACCACCGATGCCAAGACCTTATATAAGAAGAAATGGGCGGAGCTAGGCAACGAGATCGTAAATCCAATCGGATGCGCAGACTGCCATGAACCGCAAAGCATGGGATTGCGCGTGACCCGCTCATTCTTGAAAAGTGCCTATAAGCGCAACGGATTACGTATAGAGGACGCAACCGAGCAAGAGATGCGATCTCTAGTATGCGCCCAATGCCACGCCGAATATTATTTCCAAGGAGAAGATCGTATACTAACCTTACCTTGGGATCAAGGTTATACGGTAGAAAATATAGAAGCCTATTACGATAGCATAAACTTCACCGATTTCACCCATAAATTAAGCCGGGCACATTTGATAAAGGCGCAACATCCGGATTTCGAGTTATTCCAGATGGGCATTCACGGACAAAGAGGCGTTTCCTGCGGAGAATGCCATATGCCTGCTGTCGGGGAAGATGAGAACCGGTACAACAACCATCATATCAAAAGCCCGTTGGCGATGATAGACCGTACTTGCCAAGCCTGCCACCGGGAAAGTGAGGAGACCTTACGCAAGGATGTTTATGAACGGCAAAACAAAGTCTACGCCATACGCATGCGTGTAGAGGAAGAATTGACAAAAGCCCATATAGAAGCGAAATTCGCTTGGGACAAAGGCGCTACGGAATCTCAAATGAAAAACGTATTAAAACTGCTCCGGCAGGCACAATGGCGTTGGGACTTCGCCGTGGCCTCACACGGGGCGGCTTTCCACGCGCCCCAAGAAGTCACACGTATCTTGGGCAGCGGACTCGATAAGGCTACCCAAGCCCGCATCCAGATCATGAAGGTCTTAGCGCAGCTAGGCTATACCCAAGATGTTCCGATGCCGGATATCTCCACAAAAGCGAAAGCCCAGCAATATATCGGCCTCGATATGGAAGCCGAGCAACAGGCCAAACAAAAGTTTTTAGAAACCGTCATCCCCCAATGGCAGGAAGAAGCGAGAGCCAATAAACGATTCATCGAAGGTAATTAAGTTCTTTCCTCCAGCTCCAATCCCGGGGTATAAGGTAGCGAGATCGTAAACTTACTACCTACGCCAACCTCGGATTCCAACGATATGCTTCCATGAAACGTATGAACGATACTCTGGCAGATCGCTAACCCCAAGCCTGTACCTTGAGCAAACTCATCCAGTTTCTGGAAACGCTCGAATACCTTTTCCTTTTTATCATCAGGAATGCCCTTACCCGTATCTTTCACGGAAATAAGGATCGATTTTCCATCTGCGCTAAGTTCGTATCCGATCTCGATATATCCCTTAGCGGTAAACTTCACCGCATTATTAATGAAATTGGTACAAACCTGCGTCAACCGGAAATGATCCGAACGGATGATAAGAGGTTCATGGGGAACCCTTATCTTTAACTCCACTCCCTCCGGCATCATCAATTGATGCGTATGGAAGATATCTCCCATCAGTTTACTCAGATCGAGGTTCTCATAAGAGAAAGACATGCTACCGGATTCTATGCGTGATAGATCCAAGATATCGTTGATCAGCTTAAGCAACAGGTCACTGTTTTTGGTAATCAGATCTATAAACTCCGCCTTTTCCTCCGGTTCCAAAGGCATATCCGAATTGAGCAATTGGGAGAAGCCTACGATCGCATTCAGAGGCGTACGTATCTCATGGCTCATATTCGCCAGAAAGACTAATTTCATCCGATCGGATTCCTCCGCTTTCCGGCGGGCGGCTATAAGGCTATTCTCCGTGTCTTTTATCCGCTGGATATTCAAGCATAAGCCACTTACCTCAACAGCTTCGTCATCGGAAACCGAATCTTTCTCATTCTTATTTTGGGCATAGCGAAATTCCCACCACTCATACCCCTTCTTATTAAAGTTACAACGACGTTGCGTCACTTTCCGGGAAAGAAAGCCACTATCCAGCAGATTCCGGTCTCGAAGGAAATTATCCAGTTCTTCAGGATGTATAGCATCCTGAAACTCCTCGATTTTCATCGGCACACAGGGCATACCTAAGTAATGGTAGAATCTATTATCAAACTCGAATACCCCTTTGCTATACCGAAAAGCGAAAATGTTGCCGCTATCCAACGCAAAAGAAAGAAAAGTCTTCTCCCTTTTTAACTTCTCCTGCGCATCCTTCTTATGTAAAGCCTCCTGTATATATCGCTTTCTTTGGTAACTAAAAAGCAGAAGCAACATCACCACCAGAATAAAGCCGGCAGCCCATATATAATATTTATATTGAACGACAAACGGCATATTCGCGATAATAGCTCCTTCCGGCAATTTACTACTATCAATGCTCCATCGTTCTAACACACCGTAATCAAAAACATAAGCCTTGTTACTCTCTTCGATTTGCGGAAAATCGGACGGGGGCGTTCCTTTCAAGATAGAGACGACCCGGTTTACAGCTGCCTCTACCTCATCCTTAAAGACAGTTACATACCCGCCAACTACGCCATTCTGATTTCCGATCAACTCATTGATCACGGAGAAACATGGAAAGGCGCTGAGCCGCCCCAACGAGATTGTCATATAATCCCTCTTGGTTGCCAGATACGCTTTATTATAATAATTCTCGCCGAATCCCTTAATCAGGGCATTCGCCGATTTCGTACTGAGTGTGCTTATATACATCGTATCCGGCTTTATCTTAGGTATATCCGATATCGAAATCCCGTTCTTTCCGGATAAACGTACCCGATCCAAGGAATATATATTGTTCACGGCACAAATATCCTGAATCTGCGCATTCATGTCCGCCAGCATCATATTATCCTGAAAGGTATCGTCCGAGACTCTTATGACGATGCAATTACCAACAAGCCGCCGTATCAATTCTATATTCCTCTTATAATCCGGTTTATCATAAAAGCCCGTCATATTCGGATATTTCCGGATGATCGGGATATTGGGATAACTAACCCCCATAAACACGACCGGGATCGATTTAGCGAGGGGATGCCTGCTACTTATCAAAGCGTTCAAGGCTTGATCGTCATTGACCAGAATAATATCCGGGTTCCATGTCGATAACTCATTCAGTTTCTTGAATAATTTCTGTCGCTGTTGCTTCTCCGAATATTGCTCACAATCCAAATAAAAAGAATAGACACTCGCATGTATCCCCTTCTTCCGCAAATCACTCGACATGATTTCCTTTATCTTCTCATAGGCGGGAAAATGTTTTTCGTAAGATTGAATCACGAGTATACGCTTCTCCTCCGATAAGTCTGTAGAGGATTTACATGATATACAGGTAACAAAGAGAAATATGATGGATATTATTCCAAATAAGCGCTTAGCTGGCATATCGTTCCTTTAAGGTGTTTTCTATGACTTTACAAAACTAAAGATTTATTTCGTACATTTGAGCATATTTTTCACGAAATACAATCAAAACATCAAATATATGAAACAAGAAATCCAACTGAACGAACACAACAAGCAAGAGTATCCTCCTATGCACACGGCGGAACATATCTTAAACCAGACAATGGTACGGATGTTCGGATGTCCCAGATCCAAGAACGCACACATAGAAAGGAAGAAGTCTAAATGCGATTATCTATTGGCGGAAGAGCCCAGCGCAGAGGTCATGGCCGAGGTTGAGAAGAAGATAAACGAGGTGATCGACCGGCACCTGCCCGTAACCATCGAGTTCATGCCAAAAGAAGAGGCCGGAGATATCGTGGATTTAAGTAAATTGCCCGACGATGCCAGCGATACATTACGTATCGTACGCATAGGCGATTACGATGCCTGCGCATGTATCGGATCGCACGTGGCGAATACATCCGAGATCGGACATTTCAAGCTGTTGAATTACGACTATGCCGACGGGAGATTACGGCTACGTTTCAAATTGGTATAAAATTTAAAGCAAGCGCAAACGGTCAAATAAAAATATTTTATGTAAGTTTGCAAGCGATTAAAGGAACATTTTAATACAGACATTAAATACAATAGTTATGCAAACAATTGACAATTTCAATTTTGCCGGCAAAAAGGCATTTGTAAGAGTTGACTTTAACGTTCCATTGGACGAAAACTTCAACATCACCGACGACACTCGTATGCGTGCCGCTCTTCCTACATTAAAGAAGATCTTAGCGGATGGTGGTAGCGTAATTATCGGTTCTCACCTAGGTCGTCCGAAAGGCGCTACTGATAAGTTCTCCTTAAAGCACATATTGAAGCACCTTTCTGAGTTGTTAGGCGTAGATGTTCAGTTTGCAAACGACTGTATTGGCGAAGAAGCCGGCGCTAAGGCTGCCGCTTTGCAACCGGGCGAAGCTTTGTTGCTTGAGAACCTTCGTTTCTACGCTGAGGAAGAAGGCAAACCAAGAGGTTTGGCTGAAGACGCTTCCGACGAGGAGAAGAAGGCTGCCAAGAAAGCCGTTAAAGAAAGCCAGAAAGAGTTCACGAAGAGATTGGCTTCTTACGCTGACTGCTATGTAAACGACGCATTCGGTACCGCTCACCGCGCTCACGCTTCTACGGCTTTGATCGCTGACTACTTCGATACGGACAACAAGATGTTCGGTTATTTGATGGAGAAAGAAGTGAAGGCTGTCGATAAGGTTATGAACGACATCCAACGTCCGTTCACCGCTATCATGGGTGGTTCTAAGGTTTCCTCCAAGATCGAGATCATCGAGAACTTGTTGAACAAGGTAGACAACTTGATCATCACGGGTGGTATGACTTATACTTTCACGAAAGCGCAAGGCGGTAAGATCGGTAAGTCTATCTGCGAGGACGATAAGTTGGATCTTGCTCTTGATTTGATCAAGAAAGCGAAAGAAAAAGGCGTAAACTTGGTATTGGCTGTTGACGCTAAGATCGCTGACGATTTCAGCAACGACGCTAAGACTGATTTCGCTCCGGTAGATCAGATTCCTGATGGTTGGGAAGGTCTTGACATAGGTCCGAAGACCGAGGCTATCTACGCTGACGTTATCAAGAACTCTAAGACGATCCTTTGGAACGGTCCTACGGGTGTATTCGAGTTCGAGAACTTTACGCACGGATCTCGCACGGTTGGCGAGGCTATCGTTGAGGCTACGAAGAACGGCGCTTTCTCTTTAGTAGGTGGTGGCGACTCTGTTGCTTGCGTTAACAAATTCGGTTTGGCTAACGGCGTATCTTACGTTTCTACAGGTGGTGGCGCTCTTCTTGAGGCTATCGAAGGTAAGGTTCTTCCGGGTATCGCAGCTGTAAAAGGCGAGGCTTACAAATAATCAGATAAGTAAGTGATTTAATAAAAAATCCCCCGGGACGCTCGGTATTCATCGAGATGTCCCGGGGGATTTTCTTTGATTTAGTTCCGTATTAATCTTGTTTCAAGATCAAGGCGGAAGAGGCGCTTACGGTAGTTTTACCCTGTACGGAACCTTTACCGTCCAGATAAATCCGACCGTCTTTACAAACCGGAATCCATGTTCCTTCCGGCAGAGAAACCGTTACCGCCTTCCGGTTCCCGTTAAAGATAACCATAATCTTCTTCCAACTATCCCCGTTCGCATGTTCCCCTAAGGTATACGCTACGACACCGGGCTGGTTCACTTCTTGGAATTGAAGGGCCTCCCTCACTCCCTCGGCCGTGGCGATACGGAAAGCCGGGTGCGACTTACGAAGGGCGATCAAATCCTTGTAATAGTTGAAAACATCCTTGTTTTTTGCCTTTAAAGACCAGTCGATCTCATTGATTGAATCGGGCGATTGATAGCTGTTATGTACACCTTTCTTATCGTGCAGCAACTCCTCTCCTGCCCGCATGAAGGGTACTCCTTGCGAGGTGAAGATGATGGTCTGGGCCAACTTGCCGAATCGTATCAACTCATCCGGGGTAGCGTCTTTCGGGGCCGAGAGCTTCAACTTATCCATCAAACAAAGATCATCGTGGCAAGAGACATAGTTGATCACTTGCGTAGGCTTGTTCGCATAAGGCGCTTTGCAATATAATATTTGGTTATAGTCGATTTGCGGATGGCGGATAGCGCCTACAATACCGAACTTAATAGACTCCTCGTTACCTTCCGGCTTTCCGGAGGCGAAACCGGCCTGTGTAGTCTCGAATACGCTTCCTTTTAAAGCATCCCGCAGGTCATCGCTAAATACGGCCACATCATTCAGTTTCGGGGCGTTTACCTTGATCGCCCTCTGGTCCTCCGGTAGCGGGGAATCGCTGGCGGTCCAGCCCTCGCCGTATACGAAGATGGAAGGATCTAGTTTAGCTAACTCGGCTTTTACCTCGTTCATGGTCTCTACGTCATGGATGCCCATCAAGTCGAAACGGAAACCATCCACATGGTATTCCTCGGCCCAATATTTCACGGACTCCACGATATAGCGGCGTACCATCGCCCGCTCCGAAGCGGTCTCATTACCACAGCCGGAGGCATCCGAATAGCTTCCGTCCGGTTTATGACGGTAGAAGTAACCGGGAACGGTCAAACTGAAATTCGACCCATCCCCCACGAAGGTATGATTGTAAACCACGTCCATGATCACACGGATACCATTCCGGTGCAACCCCCGCACCATCTCCTTGAACTCACGGATACGAGCCTCGGGATTGTAAGGATCGGTGGAATAGCTCCCCTCGGGGGCGTTATAGTTCTTGGGATCATACCCCCAATTGTACACATTATCTTGCAAGCGGGTCTCGTCCACCGAGCCATAATCATAGGAAGGAAGGATATGGACATGGGTAACGCCCAACTCCTTCAGATGATCCACGCCGGTAGCCACGCCGCCCGGCCCTTTCGTGCCCTCCTCCGCCAAGGCGAGAAACTTACCTTTATGCGTCACGCCGGAGTTCGCGGCGATCGAGAAATCCCGATGATGCATCTCGTAGATGATAATATCGGAGAAGCTTTTCAACTCGGGAGATTTATCCGCCTCCCAGCCCTCCGGATCGGTAGCCGCCCAATCGATCACGGCCGCACGGTTTCCATTCACCCCGACGGCTTTCGCCCAGATACCGGGAGTCTCATCCAGCCATTTATCGCCGATACGGATCTGGAAGGTATAGAAGGAACCTTTCAGATCCTCGCTCACGGAGATACGCCACGTACCCTTGTCCGAGGATTTCATCGGCAACTGGCGGATAGGCTCCCCTCCCTCACCGGAGGCGTAAAGATTCAAGCGGGCTTCTTCCGCTGTCGGGGCCCAAAGGGTGAACACGGATCTCGTGGGGGAATAGAACAACTCCAGATCGTCTCCCTCATAGGAAGGGTATTCATCAAAGGATTTGTATTCTTTCGGTGAGTTGCAGCTAAGCAACAGCGACAGGTATATAGATACCGGAACTAAGTGTCTCGTCATGGCTGATTCAGTAATTTGTTTTCAATCACAAAGATAGAAGTTTCGAATCGGATTCGCCAACGAAACAGAAAAGAAGAGGCGAAAAATCTACCGCAAACGTTTTCGCCTCTTTCGCTCATTCATGCTATATTAGAACGGAACCTCGTTACTGCTACCTTGACTCAAGAAGTCAGCTCCCGCCGATGGGATCGGGGGCATCGGGTCTCCACCGTTCATGGTCGAGGAGAATTCCCTTACCGCTATATCTTCCTCTACGTTCATAAACTTGGCGAACTCGCTCTTAAAGCGCAGCCGGACATCCCCCACGGCACCGTTACGATGCTTGGCGATAATAATCTCGGCGAGGCCGATCAGGGAATTTCCCCGCTCGTCTTCCGTAATCTTATAATATTCGGGACGGTGGATGAAACATACCATATCGGCATCCTGCTCGATAGCTCCGGACTCACGCAAGTCGGCTAGCTGCGGACGCTTACCTTCCACGCCTTGACGGGCTTCCACACCACGGTTCAACTGCGACAAGGCGATGATCGGGATATTCAATTCCTTGGCCAATCCCTTCAACGAGCGGGAGATCGTACTCACCTCCTGCTCACGGCTACCGAAGTTCATACCGCTAGCGTTCATCAACTGAAGGTAGTCGATAATGATACATTTAATGCCATGCTCACGCACCAGACGACGGGCTTTCGTTCGCAGCTCGAAGACGGACAAGCTCGGGGTATCGTCCACGAAGATCGGGGCATCGTAAAGCTCCTTGATCTTAAAGTCCAGCTGTTCCCACTCGTAGCTCTCCAAGCGTCCGCTCTTGATCTTCTCGCCCGGTATCTCGCAGACATTCACGATCAGACGGTTTACCAACTGTACGTTACTCATCTCGAGCGAGAACAGGGCGACAGGCGTATTGAAATTCACCGCCATATTCTTCGCCATGGAAAGCACGAAAGCCGTCTTACCCATGGCCGGACGGGCGGCGATAATGATAAGGTCGGAATTCTGCCAACCGGAAGTCATCTTATCCAAGCCCT
>ENA-OPSK01000783-OPSK01000783.1-human-gut-metagenome-genome-assembly--contig:-NODE-783-length-27400-cov-3.054233_pt1 | contig 27400 bp, 18 predicted proteins | sample MGYA00241807_ERZ501905 | MGnify/ENA primary metagenome ERZ501905 (study PRJEB25962, sample SAMEA2042111) | human gut metagenome | biome: human gut; feature: human-associated habitat; material: faeces...
GGACGAGCTTTCCGACGATGCCGGAGAAAACGAAAGGACCAAGGCACGTATCATCGTGGACAGCTTTGAGACGGATCCGGCCAGGATCCTGGCGGGTCAGGATTTTACGCTGAAGGTGAAGATGAAAAACGCATCCAGCGACATTACGGCCTCCAATATCCTTTTCACCTTTGAACCGGAGGCAGTGGAAAACAGTCCTGTGTTCACCACGGCCAACGGCTCCAACTCGGTGGTGGTCAACAGCCTGGCTCCCGGAGCGTCGGAGGTGCTGACCATGAAATTCACCTCCAGCCCCAGCGCCGAGCAGCGGGCCTATAACATCACCATTACAGAGCAGTACGACAGCCCGGAGTTTAAAAATGCCAAGGAAGAGGTCAAGATTGCACTTCCGGTCAAGCAGGAGCCGCGTCTGAACACCAGTACGATCGATGTGATGCCGGATGCGGTTGAGGTTGGTTCTGAGACGAATGTCATGTTTGGCATCAACAACACCGGAAAAGTAATTCTTTACAATGTTATGGCGCGTTTTGAGGCAGATTCTATCCAACCAGCTGACGCTTATGTGGGAAATATCAAGCCGGGCGAAACCGGCAATGTCGATACGATGCTGACCGCGATTGCGCCGACAACCGATGATGGAAAAGTGAAGATTATCATTTCCTATGAGGATGAAAATGGAGTCGTTTCAGAGACTGAAAAAGAAATGCTTCTGAACGTGAGTGAGGCGTTTTCCGATGACGGGATGGACGGCATGGATGGAATGGACAACGGCATGGATGCAGATGCCGATGCGGCGCAAGCGGGCGGCGCTGGGCGGATCGCTCCGATGCTTGTGATCGCTGCGCTGGTGGGCGCAGGTGTCGGTGTAGTTGTCTGGAAGAGGAAAAAGAAGAAAATAGCAGGAGAAAAGGCGCTTGAAGACGAATTAGAAGAGGAACTGGACAATGAGCTGGGCGAGCCGGAAATGACGACAGCAGATGTATCGGAAGACGAAACAAAGGACGTTGAAAAAGAACAAAACGATCATCTGAAAAGAAAGAAAAAATAGAAAGGACCGGTGAAAATGAGATTCAGTGATCTGCTGACGATGAGCGTCAACAACCTGTTTCGCAGAAAGCTCCGTACCTTTCTGACGGTTCTGGGAGTCGTGATTGGTACGGCATCGATCGTTGTCATGGTTTCCATCGGAATAGGACTGAAAGAATTTACCATCAAACAGTATTCTTCCTATGGAAGCCTGACCGCGATTCAGGTATATAATTATAACAATGGAAATTCCAGTGACAAGAAAAATCCGGAAGACAGCTTCATGACGGATGAGACGATGAAGACATTTGAAAAGATTCCGCATGTGACAAGTGCTTATCCGGATCTGAACCTGAATGTGATTATGCGTCAGGGTGCCTACGAGGGAAACGTGCAGCTGCATGGGATCCCCTTGGGAGCGATGAAGAATATCAAGCTGGGAGAAGGAAGCCTGCCGACAACTGAAACGAAGGACATGGAGATGGTAGTCGGAAATATGGTCGCACAGAATTTTAGCAATGCCAAGACAGGAAAAGGTTACTGGGACACCGGGGAGATGCCGGATATCGATTTTATCAATAAGCCGATGTTCACGATCTTTGACACGGATGCCTACTATCAGTCTAAGGGCAATTCCGGCGGTGATGACGGCAGCCAGAAGGTGGCGGCTCCGAAGAAATATATGCTGAAAACCGCCGGTATGGTCGCAGGCGGACCGGATGAGTGGAGTGATTACAGCTACGGCGTCTACGTTGATCTGGATAAGCTCAAGACACAGCTAAAACAGGTGTTCAAGAAAAAGCCGATTCCGGGTCAGCCGACCAATAAAAAAGGAAAACCGTACAATTATTTTGTATATGAGGAAGCGACGGTCAATGTGGACGATATGGATCATGTAATAGAGGTACAGAAAGCCATCAGCAACATGGGCTATGAGGCAAACAGCCAGATGGAATGGCTGGAACAGTCTAAACAGCAGTCCAACATGATCCAGGCAGCCCTCGGCGGCATCGGCGCTGTTTCCTTGCTGGTAGCTGCGATCGGCATTGCCAACACGATGATGATGTCGATCTATGAGCGGACGAAGGAGATTGGCGTGCTGAAAGTGTTAGGATGTTCCCTTGCAACTATCCGAAATATGTTTCTGATTGAGGCGGGTTTTATCGGCTTCATGGGAGGACTCATCGGACTGGCGCTGAGTTTTATGGTTTCCGTGCTGATTAACCAGTTTCTGGCAGCGACTTTTTTATATGGAATGGATGGAAAACTGTCCGTGATCCCGATCTGGCTGGCAGTTCCATCGGTAGGATTTGCCATCATCATCGGCATGGCAGCCGGATTCTTCCCGGCAATGCGCGCGATGAAGCTGAGTCCGTTGGCGGCGATACGGAATGAGTGATACGTTTGCTTATGCGATAAAATAGGCAGATGCCAGTTTTCCTCCTTGCAAATCCCCCCAACTTGTTATATACTTAAATATACTATGTTATTATAGTAATGAAAGAACGAAAAAAGGAAGGAATTACCGATGACACTGTTAGAAAATTGGCGCAATCTGGCATATGGTGACGGGCTGGATGATAAAAAGAAAGAGGAACTCTGGTCTGGATATTTTACGATTGAGAAAGGCATTTACGAGCAGATTCTTGCAAACCCGACTGAGGTTGTAGAAGGTACCGTTAAGGAACTGGCTGAGAAGTATGATACCGAAGTTATGATCATGACCGGTTTCCTGGATGGAATCAATGAGAGCTTAAAGGGCTATGAGAACCCGATCGAGACCATGGATGAGGATACCAAGGTTAAGATTGAGATCGACCCGGAGAAGTTATATTACAACATGGTAGAGGCAAAGGCTACCTGGCTGTATGAGCTTCCGCAGTGGGATGCAATCCTGACTGAGGAGAGAAGAACAGAGCTGTACCGCGAGCAGAAGGCATCTGGCACAGTCCGCAATACACATAAGATTTACCCGAACGATCCGTGTCCATGCGGAAGCGGTAAGAAATATAAGAAGTGCTGCGGAAAGAATAAATAATAGATTTATGAATCAGAAGCACATCCGGAACACAGAGTGAACCGGATGTGCTTTTTTCTATGGAAATATAGGACGTGCTTTTGTATAATAGATATAGAGAAAAGACAGCAGACGAATGATGGCAGGAGGCATGATAAAAGAATGGCAGGTACAAAGCAGTGGAGGGCGGCAGATGGGAGACTGCAGCCGGGATTTCAGACAGCAGGTTTTACATTGAAACAGGTGGGAAAACTGCAGGCGCTGGGAGCGCAGACACTGTATTTTGAACATGAGAAAAGCGGGGCGTCCCTGTTTTATATCAGAAATAAAGATACAAACCGGGGATTCTCGATTTCCTATCGGACACCGCATCTGGATGAGACGGACACGAATCATGTGTTTGAGCATTCGGTACTTGCTTCCTCTGATAAATATCCGAGTAAGGATATTTTTTTTGATCTTTGCAGCAAGACATACCACACATTTGTAAATGCATTTACCTATATACCATTTACGGCATATCCGGTGTGCAGCCAGAGCGAGGAACAGCTGCTTAAGATGGCAGATGTGTATTTAAGCTGCATGAAAGCGCCGGGAATCCGGCGGGAACGCCGCTTTTTTGACCGTGAAGCGGTCCGCTATGAGCTGCGCGACCGCAAAAGCCCGATTACGCTGGCAGGAACGGTGTACAGCGAGGATTTCGGCATGCTGAATGATACAGATAATGAGGCACTGCGGAATGTTTTGCGGGCGCTGTATCCGGGGGAGACGGCGGCAAATGCGAATGGACAGGCGCACCGTTTTTATAAGGATCTGACGTATGAACATACGATGGAGATGTATGATCGATTTTATCGGTTCGATAATGCTCTGATTTTGTTGTATGGGGATCTGGACTGGAAACGGTTTCTGGCATTTCTGGATAAAGAGTATCTGTGTGATGCAAAGAAAAGCTATGGAAAAGAAGACGGATGGAGTTTCCAGTCAGGCAGCGGGCGACAGGAAAAACAGGAAATGCAGAATAGAGGGATGAGTGCGTTTTACAGCCCCGAGCCAGATGGTTTGGAAAATGGGGGAGAATCATTCTTCCGTCAGGCAACCGTTCCCAGTCCTGCTTACCGGGGAGACGCATCGGAGAATGCGGCGGTGGTATCGTATGCGATGGATCTGAGCGGCATTTCATGGGAAAAGCTGATCCAGTACAGCATCATTGCGGGAATGATGAATGTGGATGGATCGGTTTTCAGGGAAAAGCTGCGGACGGCGGGCATCCATTGTGATGCGAGCGCATCGGTGATGATGGAGGCAGAAAAGCCATTTTTTGTTTTCGAAATGACAGACAGCAGTCCGAAGGATGCAGAACGGTTCCGGCAGGTGTCGGATGAGACATTGTGCGAGATGCAGGAGCGCGGGATCGACCCGTCAGTGGTGGAGACGGCGCTCAAGGCGCGGGCGATACATGATTATACGGCAGGCGAAGATACGGATGTATTTGCGGATTCGATCGTGCCGGAAGTCAGCCTGAAATGGGCACTGACGGGCGATGCGGATGTGTATGCGGATGAGGCGGCAGCCTATGATTCTCTGGATGCAGGGACGGCACAGGCGGAGATTCGCCGGTTTGCGGCAGAGCTTGGCGCGGCGAAGCGGCGGGTTCTTGTCACGACGGTTCCGATGCCGGGGATGGCAGAGGCGATGGAGCAGGAGCGCGACGCGTATCTGGCGCAGATGAAGGCGGAGATGAGCGAGGCAGAGCTGGATGCGCTGATTGCGAAAACCCTGGATTTTGATGCGTGGAATGCGTCGGAGTGTTCGAATGCGGATTTTATGATCCGGATCGATGAGCTTCCGCCGCCGGAAGAGACGCCGGAATATCAGATATATGAGATAAATGGGATTTCGATCTATGAATCGCCGTCGGATCTGGAAGCGATCAGCTATAACCGTTTATACCTGGATTTGAGCGGCGTGCCGGAAGAGGACCGTTTTTACATTCCTTTATATACAATGTTTGTTTCAGAGCTTGAAAATGCCCGGTATGGCAGAATGGAAAAGGAAAATCAGATTGAGCGCTATCTGCATGATTTTTCCATGAATGAGGGACATCCGGAGGTTCGGGCGGGACGAAACAGCCATCCGACGCTGGCGGTCAGCTGGTATGGGATGGCGGAGGATTATGAAGAGAGCCTGTATGTCCTGTTGGAACTCTTATCACATCCACTGTGGAGAGATAAGAATGCGGTTCTTCAGGCACTGGATGAGACGATTCCGTCCTGTGATGAGTCGCGCAGTGATGCGTATTCGCTGGCGGTGCGTCTGGCGGCATCTGGCTATAGCATCAATACGCGGTATCAGGAATATGTCGGCGGACAGGCGTTTTATGAGTTTTTGAAAAAACTGCGCGGGCGACTGGAACAGGAGGATGCAGCGATCTTCCAGCTGGCAGAGAAGATGGAGGAGGTGCGCGACCGCATCCTGCATGGAACAGCGGTGACGATCCTTCATGTTGCACCGAGGGAAAATCTGGAATGGATGCGGAACTGTGCGGGGCGGATTCTGGGAAATCTGCGGGGAGAACAGATGCCAGACCATGAGAATAAAACGGAAAACAGAGGGGAAAATGCTGGGTATACCTTCCCGGTTCCGGCTCGCAGGGAGGCGGTAATTGTGGAGAGCTCCAGCCAGTATACCGTCTTTTCGGCAGAGCTGAGCGCTGTAGATGGATTTTCCGGGCGTATTCTTCCGTATGTAAATGCGCTGGATGACCGGTATTTTGTGCCGCAGCTCCGTTTTCAAGGCGGCGCCTACAGCGCGTCGTTTGCATTTACGCCGACGATGGACCGGATCGTGGCGAGTACATACCGGGATCCGAAGGTCAGTGAGACGATCGAGGCGATCCGGGCGGCAGCGGGTGTATTGGAAAAACTGCAGCTTTCGGAGGCAGATCGGAATGGCTATATTTTAAGCAGTTACGGCAATGCGACGGCGCCGTGCGGATGCCTGGGACGGCGGATGGCAGCGATGCAGTATGCGTACAATGGCCTGGATATTGTACAGATCCGTCGTTGGACAGAGGAGATCTGTGAGACGACCGCAGAGGATCAGAAAGAGGCGGCGCGGATCATCCGGCGGCTTCTGGAAGAAGCGTGGATTGTGACGACTGGAAATCAGACGGCGATCGAGATGGATCGGGACTGCTTTGACCGGATCCGGGATTTCCGCAGTAAAATGGCTGAATAACTAGATCCATATTTATAGGGAGGTAGAGAGAATGCGTACAAAGCGATTGGGAGACATGCTTTTGGAGCTGGGACTGATCACAGAAGGGCAGCTTAAAGAGGCGCTTGACTATCAGGCGAAGGAGAAAGAACGTCTGGGAACAACGCTGGTCAAGCATCATTATATCACGGAAGGTCAGCTGATCGATGCGCTTCGCATGCAGCTGGGCATTGACTATATTGATTTGACGCGGGTCGATATCAGCCCGGAACTGTCGCGTTTTGTGCCGAAAAACCTGGCAAAGAAAATGACGATCGTACCGGTGCGTATTTCCAAAGACCAGCTTTATCTGGCAATGGCGGATCCGCTGAACTTCATGGCGATTGAGGAAGCACAGCATACTTCCAAAAAGAGAATTGTGCCGATGATCGCCTCTGAACCGGCGGTGAAGCGTGCGATCAATATTTTGTATGGCAACGAGGGAGCGGCAGAAGCGATGGCGCAGATGCAGGCAGAGACGGCAGCGGCACAAGAGGTGCGTCAGGGGCAGGGGCAGATGGCGGAAAGAGAAAGACAGGAAAATGTGACGCCGATGATCCGCCTGGTCAATTCGATTATTGAGCGTGCCATTTCGGAAAATGCTTCGGATATCCATTTTGAGCCGACGGAGGAGGAGATGGTCGTCAGGATGCGTATCGACGGGCAGCTTCATCGGATCATGACGATCCCGTCGGAACTCAAGGATTCGGTCATTTCGAGGCTTAAAATCATGTCCCGGCTCGATATCGTCGAAAAAAGAATTCCGCAGGATGGTCGTGCGGTGATGCATTTAAGAGGAAAAGATATTGATATGCGTATATCCACCCTTCCGACCCTGTATGGAGAAAAAGTGGTTATCCGTATTCTGAAACGAAATGAGGAGACGCTGAACCGCCGCGGTATCGGTATTCCGGCAGTGGAGGATGCAAAGATTGATACACTTTTAGGGCTTACTTCCGGAGTTATCATGATTGTAGGACCGACTGGTTCAGGTAAATCTTCGACGATGTATACGCTGATCCGCGAACTTCTTTCGGATCGGACCAACCTGATTACATTGGAGGATCCGGTGGAATACCATATCAAAGGCGCGACACAGGTGCAGATCAATGAAAAAGTGGGGCTGACTTTTGCATCGGGTCTGCGCTCAGTTCTGCGTCAGGATCCGGATATCATCTGCGTCGGCGAGATCCGTGACGGTGAGACGGCAGAGATCGCGATGCGTGCGGCAATGACGGGACATCTCGTTATCACCACGATTCATACGGAAGATGCGATCTCGGCGATTGACCGTCTGCGAGATATGGGCGTGGCGCCATACCTGATTGCGGCGGGACTGCGAGGCGTTATTTCCCAGCGGCTGCTGAGGAAAATCTGTCCGAACTGCAAAACCCAGATTCAGCCGCCGAAAAAAGCGCTTGAGATGGCAGGAATCCCGGAGAACCCTGGAAAATTATACTGGCAGGGAGCCGGATGCGATCAGTGCTTCCATTCGGGATACCGGGGCAGAATCGGTGTGTTTGAGGTAATGCTGATTCAGGAGGAGCTGCGCCGGTGCATTCTGGAAGGAGCTGACCGGACACGTTTCTTAGAGGCAGCCAGAAGAGCGAGCCAGTATGTTCCGATGCTGGAACACGCGCAGAAGCTGGTAGAAGAGGGTGTTTCGACGGTGGACGAGGTGATCCGGACGCTGCTGGCGCTGTAAATGGTGCAGAAAGAGAAGAGGAGACAGATGGTATGTATGGAATCGAGGAATTAATCGCGCTGGCAGCTGAAAAAAGGGCATCGGATGTGCATCTGATTGCAGGGCTGCCGCCAAAATGCAGAATTGACGGCAGAATCGAGACGCTGACGGATGGCGGGCTGACGCGTGAGGATTGTGAGGAATATGGACGCCAGCTGGCAGGCAATGCGGCAGATCAGATCGAGGCGATCGGACAGCTGGATTTTAGTGCTTCGTTTGCGGGACGGCGTCTCCGTGTGAATCTGTTCCGGCAGCAGGGCGCGCTCTCTGCGGCGATCCGTCTTCTGGGCAGTACGATTCCGAACCTGTCGGAGCTGGGGCTTCCGGAAGCAGTGAATCAGTTTTCAAGCTGGAATAAAGGCATTATTCTGGTAACCGGCGAGACGGGAAGCGGCAAGTCAACGACGCTGGCGGCAATTTTAAATGAGATCAACCAGAATCGTCCGCTCCATATGATTACGCTGGAAGACCCGATCGAGTATGTCTATGAACCGGCGCAGGCGATCATCAACCAGCGCGAGGTGGGCGTGGACGTAGAGAGCTATGATAAGGGGCTTTATGCGGCGCTCCGTGAGGACCCGGATGTCATTCTGATTGGAGAAATGCGTGATCCGGCGACGATCGAGACGGCGCTGATGGCGGCGGAGACGGGACATCTTGTTTTTTCCACCATTCATACCAATTCGGCAATCGACAGCATTGACCGGATTGTGGGTGTTTTTCCAGAGGATAAACAGCCGCAGATCCGGATGCAGCTCTCGATGACGCTGCGGGCGGTGCTGTCACAGCAGCTGGTGCCGAGGGCGGGCGGCCAGGGCAGGGCGGCAGCTTGTGAGCTTATGATGCTCACGCCGGCGATCCGGAATCTGATCCGCGATGGAAAAACACCGCAGATGCAGAGCTATCTGCTTTCTAGTGCAAAAGAGGGCTCTATTACGATGGATAATTTTCTGATTCGTATGGCAAAAGAGGGTGTGATTACACCGCAGACGGCAGTCGATGCGTCCCAGAACCCGCAGGAGCTGAGAGAGAAACTGGCGGCGGTGCAGTATTAATAATATGGCGAAAACGGGTGGATGAAGCCTGCGAGGAATGCAGATTTCTTGAAACATAAAAATGTATGTTTGTGTAAATACTGAGGTTGTAGCGAAAGTTTGAACATTATATTTTTAATGACACTTTTTGTATTTCAGGAGGAATTTTATGCAGGCAGGTAAATCAAGCATCCAGTTTGAGCATCCGCCCATCATCACATCGGCGGCATCGATCGTGGGGCAGACGGAAGGCGAAGGACCGCTGGCAAGTTTTTTTGACCGGGTGGAGCCGGATCCGACGTTTGGGAAAAAGTCGTGGGAGGAGGCGGAGAGTGAATTGCAGCGCCAGACGGTGCAGAAATGCCTGGATAAGGCGGGCAGACAGGCGGCGGATGTGAATTGCCTGTTTGCGGGAGACCTGTTGGGACAGATTGTGGCGACCTCGTTTGGTGTGGAGTCGTTTGATATCCCGTTTTTCGGGCTTTACGGTGCCTGCTCGACGATGGGGGAGGCGATGATTCTGGGGGCGATGGCAGCAGGGGCTGGCTATGCGGACCGGGTTCTGGCGCTGGCGTCGAGCCATTTTGCCTCGGCAGAACGGCAGTTCCGGTTTCCGCTGGCGTATGGGAATCAGAGACCGCAGTCCACAACCTGGACGGTGACCGGGTGCGGGTGTGTGATGATCGAGGGAAATGAGAAAAATGAAGGGAAAGATGGGCGCAGAGCGAAAGAAAATGCGTCAGAATCACTGAAAAATGCTGGACAGGAAAAATTGCATCCCAAATTTCAACCTTGTATCTCAGCTGCCACCCCCGGAAAGATCGTCGATATGCAGATGCGCGATTCCATGAACATGGGGGCGGCAATGGCGGTGGCGGCGGTAGACACAATCTTGCAGAATTTCCGTGATTTTAACCGGAAACCATCTGACTATGATCGGATCATCACTGGCGATCTGGGAATGGTGGGGAAGGAAATCCTGCTTGATTTTATGCGCGAGGCAGGACAGGATATTTCCAGCATCCATATGGACTGCGGGATCGAAATGTTTGACCCGAAGACGCAGGATACCCATTCGGGCGGGAGCGGCTGTGGTTGCTCGGCGGCGGTGCTGTGCGGCTATATTCTTCCGAAAATACAGGTGGGTGAGTGGAAACGCGTCCTGTTTGTGCCGACCGGGGCGCTGCTGTCCCAGATCAGCTTTAATGAGGGGCAGAATGTGCCGGGGATTGCCCATGGAGTGGTGCTTGAGGGAAAAGAATCGTTCGGTGAATGATAGGTATTTGCAAGAAACTTTAGAGAGGGAGCAAAAAAATGGACTATATCAAAGCATTTGTGACCGGCGGACTCCTCTGTGCCGCCGTGCAGATTCTGATGGATAAAACGAAACTCATGCCGGGGCGGATCATGGTACTTTTGGTGGTATGTGGCTCGATTCTCGGTGCGATCGGATTGTACGAACCGTATGCCAAATGGGCGGGTTCCGGGGCAACAGTGCCGCTGCTGGGGTTTGGGAATACGCTCTGGAAGGGTGTGCGGGATGGAATAGATAAGGATGGGGTTCTGGGGCTGTTCACCGGCGGATTCACGGCGGGTGCGGCGGGGATTTCCGGGGCGTTGATCTTCGGCTATCTGTCGTCGCTGATTTGCAAACCCAAGATGAAGGATTAGAGAGAAGACGAAAAAAGGAAAAGTAAAAGAAAGCAAAGCAAAAGAAAATCAAGTTGAGGAAATAAAAAGCTGCTGTAAAAGAGGCATATGAATGTCACTTTTTACAGCAGCTTTTTGCAGATATATTATTTTGCTGTTAATGCTCCGGATTCGCTGGGACAATCGGAATATTATTTCCATTCCGTCCACTTCCCGTCATCGGGCGTGGAACCACAGAGTGGATCGGAGCCGATAGATTATCTGAATCGGGGCTGTAGCCCGGAGCTGAGAAATCGGCGCTCTCAGAAGGATGGATGATCGTGGACGAACCATTGTGAATCTTGCACTCGCCCGGCATGGAGAAGCGGGAATCGTCCGTTTCTCCGCCGTCTTCCGGAACGACCATAACTGTCTTGGAAATCTGCTGGTTCGTCGGGCAGAAGGCAGTCGAGATGCCGCCGGAGGCGGAGCAGATCGTCACGCGGGTGTGGTGATCGCAGGTCTCGGCCGGAACCGTGCCCTTCGCGAAATATTCAGTGTAGACGGCCGTTCCGCGCGGGTCACTGCTGCAGACGCCGGAAACCGGAAGCTTGCCGGATTTGCGGCATACGTCAGCAGTTTCAATGCTGTCCGGAACCGTAAATCCGGGGTCGCTTAAGCTCTCATGGACACGTGTCATGATATTTCGCCAGATGCGCTTGTGGTAACTGGTACCGCCGTTTGAAACGGTGCCGCCTTTTAATGGCTGGTTATTGTCGCACCCGCCCCAGATACCGGCAGTGTAGTACGGCGTAAAGCCTACAAACCAGACGTCGACGTTGCTGGTGGTCGTACCGCTCTTTCCGGCGCAGCTCATATTGGGAATCGCCGCTGTCGTACCGGTCGATTTAACCCCGGAACCGGAACGCGTATACATTGTATTGCTCTGCATAACATCCTGCATCGCGCTGGTTAAAAGATAGGCGGTAGAGTCTTTGAGCGCCTGCCGCGTCTCCGGTTCATTGTCGATCAGTATCTTTCCGTTGCGATCCAGGATCTTAGTAAAGAAGACAGGCTTCGTGTAGGTGCCGCCGTTGGCGATCGCCGCAAATGCATTTGTCAGTTCCAGGTTGCTGACGCCCTTTGTCAGACCGCCGAGTGCTGTCGAGAGAGTCTGATCCTGGCTTACGAGGGAAGTGATTCCCAGCCGTTCGGCATATTCGACACCGAGCTGCGGCGTTACCGTGTCCGCCATGCAGCGCAGGGCGACGATGTTCATGGAATAGGTAATGCCGTCGCGGATCGTGTGATAGCCCTTGTAATCGCTGCCCCACCAGTTTCGGAACTCTTTTTCACCGGAAGAGTATGGTCCGTCATAGTAAACGGTTGATAGGGTCGCGCCGCAGGCATCCAATGCCGGGGCAAAGGAGGAAATGACCTTGAAGGTCGATCCTGGCTGCCGCAGGGAGTCGGTCGCACGGTTTAAGGTGCGGTTTGCCGTCTTCTGTCCGCGTCCGCCGTTGATTGCCTTGACATAGCCGGTGGACTGTTCGATCAGGACGAACGAGGTCTGCGGCTCTAAAATCATGGTAACTGATTCACCGAGAACGGTGCTTCCGTCCTGCGTGAGGGCGGTGCGGTACTCATCGATCGCCGTCTGCGCCTCTTCCTCGGAATTAAACAGCCCGTCAAAACCGCTTTGTCCCTTGACCTGCTGGAGCCATGTTTTCAGAGTTTCCTGTGAATAATGCTGCGTTTCCCCGTCTGGATGGGTCAGGGAAAGGCGGTATTCAACCGAATAGCGAGCCGCGTCGTAGTTGGCAGGATTGTTGACTTCCTCATCGACGATCGCCTGAATCTGCGGATCCTGCGGGGTGTAAATCTGCAGTCCGCCGCTGAACAGAAGATTGGACGCCTGCGTGTCAGTATAGCCGAGCTGCTCTTTGAGCGCTTCGGTGACCTGGCTGATCAGCTCGTCCGTGTAATAGGAGTACGGTGTCTCATTTTCCTTGAGCGCCGTGTCGACATTCTGGATACGGGCGTAGACGTCGTCCGCCAGTGCTTCCTCCTGTTCTTCTTTTGTGATATAGCCCTGCTCATACATTGCCTGCAAAATGACCTTGCGCCGGGCGGCATTTGCCTCCGCGCCGCTGATCGGATTCAGCTTTGACGGATTCTGTGTGATACCGGCGATGACCGCGCACTCAGAAAGAGTCAGATCGGAGACGTTCTTATTAAAATAGCGCAGCGCCGCTGCTTTGACGCCCAGCGTATTGCTGCCGAGGTTGATCGTATTTAAATAGTTCGTTAAAATGACCTTCCGATCGACGTTTTTTGTCAGCTGCAGCGCCAGATATTGTTCCTGGATTTTTCGTTCGATTTTGGAACCTTTGCTGGTCTCCATACCGCCGTTGAAGACGGTATTTTTGATGAGCTGCTGGGTCAGGGTGCTGGCGCCGCCTTTATAATTATTTGTCAGGACACCGACCACGGCGCGTGAAATGGAGCGCAGATCGATACCGCTGTGCTGCCAGAAACGCGAGTCCTCAATGGAGACGAACGCGTCAATTAGATCCTGAGGAAAATCCTCGTAGGATGCTTCAATTCGGTTCGAGTTGGAACCGACCAGCGTGTCGGTCACTTCCCCGGCGCTATTATATATAGTAGAAAAATATCCGCTTGGGGTGAAGCTGTCCGGGTTGAAGTCTGGCGAACTGTCCAGAATGCCTTTAAACATGCCGATAAAGGTGCTGGCACCCGTCACGCAGAGAAACAGAACAAGAACAAAGGCAGTCTTGAAGAAGGTCAGAAACAGCCGGTTGGCGTATTTCTTCTTCCGGGAATTGGCTGCCCGGATCCGTTTCTTGGTTGCTTTTACACCGTAATTCATGAGAACCTCCTTTGGGTTCGTAGTGGTTCATTCTATTAATAAATACAGTATTTCCAATTATATCAAAATTCATAGGATAAATAAATACTATTGTCATGAAGTTTTTTTTACGGTATCATAAAAGATAAGGTTTGTTAGTGAGCACGTATGCGTGAACAGTAACTGAGGTTTACAAGCAGTTAAAGAAGTGAAAAAACGTCCGTTTTAAGGATGCGTAGTGTATAGATGGAGGGTAACTGTTCAGCAGGTCTGCGCATTTACTGAACAGTTACGATGGAGGAATAATCATGAAAGAGCGCTATAAAATCGTCTATCAGGGCGGAGAGGGCGAGATTGTGGAGAAGAAGTCCCGCTTTATCGCGGAGATCCGCCCGGTGGAATCGGAAGAAGAGGCGACGGCATTTATTGCGGAAGTCAAGAAGAAATATTGGGATGCGAGACATCATTGTTCGGCATTTACAATCGGAGAAAATAACGAGGTGGCGCGCTGCAGCGACGACGGCGAACCGGCGCAGACGGCGGGACGCCCGATGCTGGATGTGCTGTTGGGACGCGAGCTTCACAACGTCTGTGCGGTTGTGACCCGGTACTTTGGCGGGACACTTTTAGGAACCGGCGGACTGGTGCGGGCATACGGCGGCGCGGTCCAGGAAGGTCTTAAAAACTGTGTGGTTCTGGAAAAATGCCTGGCTCGCAAATGGAAGGTCGGGACAGACTACAGCGGGCTTGGAAAGGTGCAGTACATTTTGGCAGAAGCAGAGCTGCCGATTCTGGACAGCGAGTACGGCGAGGGCGTGGATCTGACGATCCTGGTGCCGTTTGACCAGGCGGGAGCAGCGGGGAAGAAGCTCATAGAGGGCACAAATGGAAGATGCCGGATCGAAAAACTGGATGAAGTTTATTTTGGCATGGATGACGGAAAAATCATTTTATTGTAAAAAAAGATTGAATAATGGATAAAAAAATGCTAAAATAACAAGCTGTATTATTTTGTGGGCGGATCCTTTGCCAAAGACGAAACGGCAGGATGCTTGTCTGTGACAGAAAATAATTATTAATTAGTACATGTAATGAATCATCATAAGAAAAGAGAGTAAGCAGATATGAAAATGAAACGGGAAGATGTCAGAAACGTTGCAATTATCGCTCACGTTGACCACGGTAAAACGACGCTGGTAGACCAGCTGCTTCGCCAGAGCGGTGTATTCCGTGCCAATCAGGAAGTAGTCGATCGTGTCATGGACTCTAACGATATTGAGCGTGAGAGAGGTATCACGATTCTGTCCAAGAATACGGCTGTTAATTACAACGGCACCAAGATCAACATTATCGATACACCAGGACATGCGGACTTCGGCGGCGAGGTAGAGCGTGTTCTTAAGATGGTAAACGGCGTTATCCTTCTGGTAGACGCATACGAGGGCGCGATGCCGCAGACCAAATTCGTTCTGCGTAAAGCACTGGAACTGGATCTGCCGGTTATCGTATGTATCAATAAGATTGACCGTCCGGAAGCACGTCCGGAGGAGGTTGTGGACGAGGTCCTCGAACTTCTGATGGATCTGGATGCATCCGACGAGCAGCTTGACTGTCCGTTCTTGTATGCATCTGCACGTTCTGGATATGCAAAGAAGAACCTGGACGATCCGAATGTGGATATGCAGCCGCTGTTCCAGACCATTCTGGATTACATCCCGGCACCGGAGGGAGACCCGGATGCAGAGACACAGGTTCTGATCAGTACGATTGATTACAACGAGTATGTAGGACGTATCGGCGTTGGTAAGATCGACAACGGTTACCTGAAAGTAAATCAGGACTGCGTCATCGTCAACCATCATGAGCCGGACAAGTTCCGCAAAGTTAAGATCGGTAAGCTCTATGAGTTTGAGGGTCTGAATAAAGTAGAAGTACAGGAAGCAAAGATCGGTTCGATCGTAGCGATTTCCGGTATCGCAGATATCCACATCGGTGATACCCTGTGTTCACCGGAGAAACCGGAGGCAATTCCGTTCCAGAAGATTTCTGAGCCGACCATTTCCATGGATTTCATGGTAAACGACAGCCCGCTGGCAGGTCAGGAAGGTAAATACGTTACTTCACGTCATATCCGTGACCGTCTCTTCAAAGAGCTGAACACAGACGTTTCTCTCCGTGTAGAGGAAACAGAAAGTGCCGACAGCTTCAAAGTATCCGGTCGTGGTGAGCTGCATCTGTCCGTACTGATTGAAAACATGCGTCGTGAAGGTTACGAATTTGCCGTAAGTAAAGCAGAAGTTATCTACCACGAGGATGAACGTGGAAGAAAATTAGAGCCTATGGAAATTGCTTATGTGGATGTTCCTGAGGAATTTTCCGGTACAATTATCCAGCGTTTAAGCGAGAGAAAAGGTGAACTTCAGGGTATGAGCCCTGCCAGTGACGGAACGACTCGTCTGGAATTTAACATTCCTTCCAGAGGGCTCATTGGTTTCCGAGGCGAATTTATGACCTCAACCAAAGGTTCCGGTATTTTAAATACTGCATTTGACGGCTATGCTCCATACAAGGGCGATTTACAGTACCGCAAACAGGGCTCTCTCATTGCTTTTGAAACAGGTGAGTCCGTAGCTTACGGTCTCTTCTCTGCACAGGACCGTGGTACACTCTTTATCGGACCGGGCGAAAAAGTATACAGCGGTATGGTTATCGGACAGAGCGGTAAGGCAGAAGATATCGAATTAAACGTATGTAAGACAAAACACCTTACCAATACCCGTTCTTCTTCCGCTGACGAAGCCTTAAAGCTGACTCCGCCTAAGATTTTAAGTCTGGAACAGGCGCTGGAATTTATTGATACAGACGAGCTTCTGGAAATCACACCGGACTCTCTGCGTATCCGTAAGAAAATTTTAGACTCCCGTTTAAGAAAAAGACAGGGCTTTAAAAAATAAATATTTTTCATAAAAGAAACTGCTATTGTGAGATTTTTCTCCATAGCAGTTTTTTATATCATTAACTATTATAATGAAATTTGCTTATAAGTGTTTTTTAGCAATTCAAAATCAAATTTACATTTTAAAAGAAAGTATACCTTTTCCGATATTGTTTAACTTAAAATTCTCATATTTGCCAATACTATAATATTTTAGTAAGCGTTAATCTCACGAAGTAGAATATACACAAATGAGCGGGATAAAAAATATAGAAGAAATATTTCATTTTTATTCCACGCTTACCATTATACATTGAAATAAACAGTAACGATAATACAGCCGTCAAAAAATATATGTCAACAAATCCACTTATTGTGAAATTCAATCCACAAATATACATAACTAGAATAGAAGCAGTATATTTTAATGCTGGCATATCATAAAAAAGATAAAATACACTGATTAAGGCTATTCCATAATACCACCCGTCTAAATTGCAAATATATGAAATGTACGCCCCGACTACTATTGCTGCAAAAGAGATTATTACATTTTTGTGGGATCTTTTTATAATTGTTAAGATGATCAACCCTAATAACAGCGTAAATAGCACATTTTGCTGTCCCAAACTGAATAAAGTTCCTGCACAAGCTAAATCATAAACAGGCTCGGAAATAAGTGCAAAAATTCCTAAGTTTAAAATATATTTCTTGAGATTATGTGTATAAAAAAATCCCTCTACTAACAAAAAACAGAAGACAGGGAATGCAATTCTGCCTAAAATATGACAAATATTAACTGTGGACATTAACATATCGAACTGCTCATCTGTAAACATAGAATATGGAGCATTTAGAATAATTCCATTTTTTAACACCACTTGTCCAAAGTGGTCGATTACCATAAAAATCATTGCCAGTATTTTTAATGTACTTCCCGAAATAATTTTTTTCATTTTATTATGACTGATGATTTCCCGTTAAGATTTACCGTTAATTTTCTATTTTAACATTATAGTTAAGACTTATAATGTCTTCTGTATAATCATCAGCAACGATTTGAATAATATAGGAACCTTTTTCAAAATATAAAGTTTGTAAATCGTTCAGCTCTTGACCGTCTAATTGATAATAAACCTTATTGTCTTGATTTGTAATGGTAACATGAAGTTTACCATCGTCAGTATCGCCCTTTACTTGTACATCGAGTTTTTCATCTTTGGAAACTGAAAAATATCCGTTTGCAATATTCATAGACGGTTCTTTTGTTTCATTGCTTTTATAAGTTTCATGCTTTTCCATTGTAAAATCAACTGCTACACTATCTTGATATTTACCATACAATCCCCAAATAATCATTGCTCCTAAAAAGCATAAAACCAGTAATAAAATAAGATATCTCTTTTTTACCTTTTTTTCATTATCAATTTTTTCTTCGCTCTGAACATCATTTCTTAATAATTCATCAACAGAAATTTTGAAATAATCACTTATTTTTATAATCATTTCTAAGTCTGGATAACTTTTACCATTTTCCCAATTAGAAACCGTCTGTCTGGAAACATTAAATAAATTTGCAAAATCATCTTGGCTTAAACCATGTTTTTTTCGCAGATTATTTATTTGTTCTCCTATATTCATTTCAAATCTGTCCTCCTTTCAAACAGCATTATCATATTTCTTTCGCTGGAAGTCTATCAAAATCCTTTTACATCTTAGCAAAGTTTCTTTTACAAAACGGAATATTGCTTTGACATATACAAATATAGCGTATTTGCGTAAAACAAATTATAAAGCTCTTTGAAAGAAGAAGCAATAACAATCGTTGTATCATATAAATACTGTCATGCGGGTGCTTTCCCCCTAAAAGAAACGCTTCACGATAAGATTTAAAAGCATTTACAATACCCATAACTGCTGCCAGAAAAAAATGTGGAGCCATCATTGGCAATGTAATAGAAACCAGCTTTTTCAAACTTCCTGCTCCTTCCACCGCCGCCGTCTGATAAAATTCCTCCGGAATGGTATTCAGACCGGATAACAACAAAATCACACTATATCCGAAGCTTTTCCATATATACAAGCCCAGTAATACATAAAAGGCACTTGGCCCTTCCATCCATTGCACCATCGGCACTCCTATGGATATCAGCCAATGATTGATAATCCCTGTCTCTGCAAAAAATACTTGAATAACCATAACAGCACTGGCTATGGGAAGCACCAAAGGCAGCAAAAGGATGTAGCGGAAAAAGCGACTTCCCGCCAATCCTTTCTTCATCAGCAGCGCAATAAAAAAACTCAGCACAAGATTTAAAGTAACTCCAACAACCAGAAACCGCAATGTATTCACAGCTGCCAACTGAAACGCATAAGAAGAAAAAACCTCTTTATAATTATCGAAACCCACAAAATAAGCTCCGCCTACACCAAAGGTGAAGGAATATTTCACACATATAGCAAACGGCAACAAAAAGAAAATAAAAGTTCCCAGTAAAACCGGTGCTGCCAACAACATTCCCGTGAGCTTTTTTCTGTTTTTCATAGCATGCCTCCCTCTTATTCGTCAAAATAGAAGCGCAATTCATCTTTTAAATTATCCAGCTTTTTCTCTACGGAACTCTTATCACTAGTCATAAAAACCGCATCTAAAATTAAAGAATTTTCATACTGGCAAAAACGAGCCGTCGTAGCCTGCTGTGTAATCTGAAACAGCTCCTCTGCCTTCTTAGTCGCTTCTTCCTGATGTTCTTCCATTCCAAAGCTCAGCCAATACTTGTATGCCGGTATAACAGCATTATTATTCACAGGAATAGCTGTAAATCTCTTTCCATTTCCAAAATTTTCCCAGCCTGTGTTTCCCTGCACTTCATCGGATAACAAAAATCCTAAGAAATCTCCTGCCTGTGAAGCGTAATCACTATTTGCACGAACTGCCGCAAACACATTGACCTGTGCGTTTACTCCCTTTTCCCCGTTTGGAAATGGAAGGAATTTAACATCTGTATCAGAAGACCGTTTCATAAGTTCCGTTAAAGAACTCTCTACGGAATGTCCCATAATCATCACATTGGGTAATTCCTCTGCTTCATCAAAAGAAAGCTCCTGTCTCTCTGCTAACAGTTCTGTTATATTCTGCAATTCTTTCGAAAAAGTAATTGTTTTTTCTTCATAGTCAAAAACAGACGTTCCGAAAAGTCCCGCTATATACTGTGTTAGATAAAATTCCGCCGGAAATCCTTTCACGCCTGTATGAGAAGAAACCTCTTTTAGAAATTTATCCGGCTGGTCAGATGACGGTGTCCAGTCTCCTAACATCTCCTGAGTCACAGCAATTCCCGGCAGCATATATCCCAATGGCAGAAAATACTGTTTCCCATCAACTTCCCCCGCTTTTAATACAGTTTGATTAAGCGGCATATCTGCTAATCCCTCTATTACTGTATTCAAATCTAAAAATACCCCGTTGTAACTGCTTTTTACCATATCCGGCAATACGACATTCTCTTCATCCAAAAGAAAAACATCAGGGCCTTTGCCTGCCATAATCTGCACCTGCATATCCTTCATTTCTTTCTTTATTTTTTCGTTTTCCTCTGTGGGTGCATTGTTCATATGCGGAATAACTTCAACGTCAATTTCCGTCTCCGGATGAAACTGCACATACTTTGCGATTGCCATGCTATAAAACTCTTTCTGGCTTTCCGAAATCGCAATAATCATCTTGGAATGGTCTCTGGTGTCCTCTACCACCTCCGGCGTTTCCTCCTTCTTATTTCCCTCTGAAGGATTGGAAGATTTACAAGATACCAAAGAAGCTACACACAATAATCCTGCCATAATAAACGCTAATCTTTTCTTCATATACGCTACCTCCCCATTGGTTTTTCATTGAAACTTTATTGGTTTTATCATATCAGCTTTGTAGTGTTTTACCAAGGTAAATTCCCGTGGAATAAAAAATGCCCTTTCTGTATAGTAAGCCCCCAGCTTCTCTATACAAAAAGAGCATTTATTTTATTCTACTTCTTGTGTTCCTTCGCCAAAGTAATAATATACTTCGCCGTCTTTTAATTCAATTCCTTTTGCTGCTGCCAGCTCCTGTACAGTCACTAATTTGTAGCCCTTCTCTACCAATTCAGGAATTAAACGCAGGGAAGCTTCTATCGACCATTCATGAATATCGTGCATTAAAACAACAGAACCATCCTGAACATTATCTATAACTTTCTGATATGTCGTATCTGCACTTTTTGTCTTCCAGTCTTTTGTATCTAAGCTCCATTTTATAATCGGCATACCAGCCAATTCCTGTACGCTTTCATTAAAGCTTCCACCAGGAGGTCTTAAACTGTCTGCCGGAACACCTGCCGCATTTTCAATAATACTATTGGTCTTACCGATTTCCTCTGTAACTTGCTCAGATGACAAGCTTGGAAGCATCTGATGGTCGTATGTATGATTTCCCAATTCCATGCCACTGTCGTACAGTCTTTTTATAACATCAGGATATTTTTCCGCATTTTCACCTAACATGAAAAAGGTTGCCTTTGCATTATTTTCTTCCAGACAGTCTAAAAGCTTATCTGTATATTTTCCCGGTCCATCGTCATAAGTCAACGCTACCATTGGACGAACCTTACTGCTATCATAACGCCCTTCTTCGTCAAAATAGTAGTCTTTTCCGTCAAGCTCCAACCAACCGGTTTTTACATAGCCATTTTCATCAAAATAGTATTTTGCTCCGTCAATTTCCTTCCAACCCGCTTCAAAGAAGGTGCCGTCCGCATTTCGATACCATTTTCCCGTTTCATCTGTCTGCCAGCCAAAGATAGTCATATCTCCTGAGAGCTTCTGAATATCCGAAGCGCTCAGGACCGGCTGTTTTGCTGCCGGAATTTCTCCCTTTTTCGTTTCAGCCTTTACCTCTTTGCTGATTTCCGTCGGCTTTTTCTTGCCAAAGCCTGAAGTCAATGCCGTAACCCCTTTTGCAACCAGAAAGATTGCAAGCACCAACGCTCCTGCCATGACAACAATCCGCATAAGTTTTCTGCGTCTTATCTGCCTCAGACGTTCCTGTCTTCGGCGCATCATACGTGCTTGACGGCGTCGCTCATATTCTTCGTCATCAAACTCATCCCCAGACCGAAATCTTTCATCGTAATCCATAATATACTCCTCTCTTTTGTAATATACCTTTATTATACACAACCTACATCTTCTTGTATAGGGGATTTCTGACAAATTTTCCTTTTTTTATCCAGTTTCTTCCTTATTCTGACACAAGATTTCCCTGTGTAAATTTGCTTACATTTTCTGCCGTTACTTTGTAATAGGGCAAGTACACATATTTTTCATTTTGAAAGTGAATATCTTCCATGCCTTCCCTTGTAAATAACGCTGCCGCCAGCTCTGCCATAGCCTTTGCCTGTCCTTCTTTATCGTTATATACCGTTCCCCATAATTCCTGATTTTCTACGCCCTGTAAGCCTGCCTCTGTTCCGTCAATTCCCATAAAAGCCGGCAGGGCTGCGGAGGTATAATTTAACTTTTTGTAAGCGTCCACAGCTCCCAGCGCCATATCATCGTTATTCCCCAATACAAGTTCAATCTTATTCTGATATTCCCCGATAATCTGCTCCATTCTGTTCTGCGCCTGCGCTCTGTTCCAGTTTGCGATTTTACAACTGAGCTTTTCTACTTCAATCCCGTTTTCCTTTAAGGTATTCACGGCATTTTCTGTCCGAATAATGGCATCCTGATGTCCCATTTCTCCTTCCAGAACCACATACTGAATTTTCCCGTCTTTATTTTTATCAATTTGGGGATTTTCCTCTATCATCTCCACAGCCAGCTCTCCCTGCAATTTACCTGACTGCTTTGCATCTGCCCCTACATAATAAAGCTTCTCCCATTGACGCAAATCCTCTGCCACTGGTTCTCGATTAAAAAAGATAATAGGCACTTCACTTTCTCTTGCCAAATCAATAATCTCAGAAGGGTCTGCCCTGTCTACCAGATTTACGCATAAAATGTTACAGCCCTCGTCAATCAGCTCCTCGACCTGATCGTTCTGGTTTTTCTGTCCTCCTGCCGCATCCCGTATGGTTACAGACACTTCCAGCTTATCGCTTTCTATCTCCTTTAAGCTTTCTTTAAAAAGCCCAATCAATTCATTCAAATAAGTATCATTTTGGTCATAATAGGTCACGCCTACACGAAGCTTTTGGGGTGCTTCTTTCTCATTACAACCGCCAAAAAGCAGAGCTGTCACACCAAGCAGAACTCCTATCCCCGCCAATTTTCTTTTTCTCATGCTCTACCTCACTTTACTGACTCATAGTAAAAATGACTTCCTGATTTTCTTTTGAAAACATATTTTCCTTTCTCATAACCGTATAAGGAATCTCTTGATTTTCATATTCATAAAATGCTTTCTCAAGCTTGTTCACCAGCTCTGTCAAGCTTTGATAGCCTACGTTGAATGTATCCGGAATTACCAGACATTCTGCTATTCCCATATCCAGATAATAAACAGACTGGGTAGAATTTCCAATTCCATAAACAATGGCACCATGAAGATTATTCGCTGCCGCCATTTCTCCCGCTGCTCTAAGACTGTTGTCATCCAGCGCAATTACAAAGTCTACATCCGGCATATTCTCTGTTATTTGGGTATCTGACCAGACAATTTCAGCTCCTGTCCCCTGCAAAGCTTCTATAAATCCCTTCTCTTTTTCTGCACTGCTTTTCAAACCTTCTTTTCCGTTTAAAATTCCCAGTGTTTTTCCTTCCAGATTTCCGCCATAATCTTTCAAAAGTTCCTCTACCAGCGTCTTCCCTATTGCATAGGCATCTGGCTGTATTACAGGAAATTTTTCTATTCCTGACAAGATATCGTCAACCAGCATAATTTCTGCCTTATTGCCGACTTTTTTTAACATCTGCTGTGTGTCTTCTCCCGATACAGGCTGTACGATCACTCCATCTGCACCATTTTTAATTTCTTCTTCTATTAACTTCTTTTCTTCTTCCTGACTGAGAGATGCACCTGTACTTACCATAACCATTTCAGCACCCTTGTCTTCTGCCGCCATCTTCAATCCATATTTAAAAGCAGACCACTGCGTATCATCTGCATTTTCTACGATTACCGATATCTGATAACTTTTATCTACGTTTTTCTCCCGCAACATAAGAAATGCCAGAAAAAGCACCATCGTGCCCAACACAGCCTCTATGAAGATAAACATTTTCTTATCTTTCTTCATTCTTTTTCCCCTGTACTCTTGATAATATGACCTTTTTCCAATATCTTGCAATTTTCCTCAGTATAAGGCACTGCCGGAATACAGATAGAAACTCTCGTTCCCTCATCTGGTTCACTCTCTACCAAAAGTCCGTATTCCTTTCCGAAAACAATCTGAATACGACTGTTGACATTGACTAATCCTACACCGGAACCATGCTTATGAACACGATTACTGTCTGTCAATACAAGTACAGCTTCTTCCTCCGGCATACCCAATCCGTTATCACAAACAGCCAAAATAATCTTGTCCTCCTGCATCCTTCCTGTCACTATAATTTTTCCACTATCTTCCATACCACTGACGCCATAATTTATGGCATTTTCCAGCAACGGTTGCAAAATCAGCTTTACCGTACAATAGGAATAGAGTTTCTCATCTACATCAAAAGTAACAGAAAAGGAATTTTTATATCGTACTTTCTGGATATTCATATAACTTTGAGCATGCTGTAATTCATCTTTGATGCTTATGACTGTGCGCCCCTTGGAAAGACTGATACGAAACAGCCTTGCAAGCTGGGAAATCATAAAAACAGCCTCATCATTTTTCTCCCCTTCAATCATCCATGTAATAGACTCCAGTGTATTGTACAGAAAATGTGGATGAATTTGGCTTTGCAGAGCATCCAATTCGCTTTTTCTTCTCTCATTTTGCTCTAATACGATTTTCTTCATTAAATCATCAATCTGCTCATAAGATTTCTGAATAGAATACCCCAAATGGCGGATTTCCTGCGAGCCTCCAATATAAATTTCCGGTTTTTCTCCTGCTTCGTACTCCCGTACAGAATGGTTCAGCTTCAAAATCGGGCTGGAAATTCTAAGGGAAACCACACGGTTAATGACTACCAGCATCATAGTCATCAGTAAGATTAACATTGCCACAAAGTAACGGATATTTACCATACCGTGATTAAACGTAGAATAAGGAATAACGCCTACCAGCTTCCACCCTGTATAGCTGATGGTATTTACCACAACTTTCCTGTTTTCTCCCTTAAAAGACTCATTGTAAACCCCATCCTTATAGACTGCCGCCTGTATATTATTCTCATCATAAATACCATCACTAATCTGTATCTGTCTGGGATGATAGATAATCTCTCCATTGCTGTCACATAAATAATAATATTGCCCGTTGTTTACCTCATTGATCTGTTTCATCATTCTGGAAATACTGGAAAAATCCATGTCTACCAACAATACGCCAGACTGGGGAATCCCCTGATTTGTCAGCTCTACAACTCTACTTAGAGAAATGACCCAATAATAACTTTTGGCTGTATCGTTAAACAGATTTTGAATATGAGGCGTGGAAAAGTGCATATTTTCCATTTCTTCTGTGGCTTTTAAATACCATTCCTGACCGGTTACATCCGGATCTTCCTTCTGTGCAACTACCGGTTCCGCTGTAATCAGACTTCCATAATCATTATACAGCGCAATACTTCTTAAGTTTTCCTTATTTGCCTCATACAAAAGGTTCATGCCGCTTTGAATTTCCTGTTTGCTGTTTTCAAAATCATTTTCTTTAATTACATTATAATAAACTGTGTCGGAAATCTGACGCATACTCATCAAATATGCCTCCATGCTTTCCCCCGTTTGCTCCATCAGCTTTTGCGTACCGTTTATGGTTTCCTCTCTTGCGGAATTGGAAAACCGCAAATACAGAATAACTCCCAAAATCAGCATGATAGAAATAGAAACAATGGAAAAAGCCAGCATAATTGTGGTCTGAATTTCTTTTGGTTTCATTTTTTTCAGTTGTCTGAAATACTTATTTTTCACTTTCCTTGTACTCCGTTCTGTACTTAGAAGGAGATACTCCAAACCTTCGTTTAAACACGTAGCTAAAATAGTTTGGATCTGTATACCCTACCTTTTTCCCGATAATATAACTTTTTTCATTGGTTTCCAGTAAAAGTCTGGAAGCTCTATCCATGCGGTAATCTGTAAGATAACCGATAAAAGATTTTCCTGTTTCCTTTTTAAATACGGTAGAGAAATAAGAATTGGATACCCCCAACGCCTCACATATACTATCCAGAGAAAGTTCTTCATTTACATAATTATTATGCACATAATCCTTGGCTTTCTCTACAAAGGATTTTCTGGAAGTATTTCGCTCACTGAGGAGTTTTTCATGTAGCGCAACACTAATATTTACAATCCATTGCTCCAGCATATCCTGCTCCATGTCTGATATTTTCCCATACAGTTCTCCCATATCTTTGGAAAGCTCATCCAGCACAATATCATTATTGGCGGCAAAACGACAGAACTCGCTGAGAAGCTCCATGACATCCAAATGATGCTGCTGCAAAGACTTTTCTTTAAAGGAAATGCTGTGAAGATAAGCATGGACAGCCTCTATAATTTCCGGTTCTTCCTTCAGACGTATCATCTTAAATAAATGGGACAGCTCTGTCTCATGACTGGAACCCGGATTATTCTTCTCGCTGGGTGCAACCTCCTGAATGTTAATTGCTCTTGAAGTCCCATAAAGGACACGATAAGAAATGGCATCTCTGGCGCTGCTGTAAGACTTGGATAAATCCAAAATATGATTGCATACCTGTCCGATACCAACAGTCACATTTGCTCCGATTATTCGGTGTACATAGCGGCAGAAACGGTCGCATTCATCTGTCAGCTCTGAGATTTCATTTTCTTTTTCCAGTTGAGCAAGCAAAACCGTCTTTCCCAGATAAGAAAAGCACTTTGCTCTCCATTTTTCTCCCAGATATTCCTTTGCCTGCTTCTCCACAGAAGCTGATAAAAGCAATGGATTAATATCCTTTGGCACTTGAGAAGATGACGTGTGAATAACCAGACAGCAGAAAAAAGGACCGGAAAGAGAAATCTGATAATCTGAAAGATATTTCTCCAGCTCCTCTTCATGAATATGACCTTCAATCAGCGTGGTATAGAAATTTGCCTGTAAAAGTGGCAGTGACTCCAGATAATATTTCTTTAAGATTTCCGCATTTCGCTTTTCACTGATTTCCTGATCCAGCTTTATCTTTAACTGGGTAAATACATTGGTAAGCTCAATGGAATTTACCGGTTTTAAAATATATTCCTCTACTTCCAGATGTACGGCTTCTTTGGCATATTCAAATTCGTCAAAACCTGTAAAAAGCAGAAGCTTTGTACCCGGATAATCTGCTTTGATATGCCCTGCCAGCTCCATTCCGTCCATATATGGCATATTGATATCTGTCATCACCACATCCGGCTGAAATTCTTCTACCATTTCCAGCGCTTTCACACCGTTATTGGCATATCCGATAACAGAAAAGCCAAGACCTTCCCAGTTGATTTTCTTCATGATTACCTGTATTACATCTTCTTCATCATCTACTAAAAGCACTGTATATGTATCCATATTTCTTCTCCGTATTTTTACTCTTATTTCGCATTATTATAACATAAAAGAGCCAGACCTGCATCTGGCTCTTTTACAAAACTGCTTATTTCATTATATACAACTATTTCTTCTGAACATATTTCAGACAGTCAAGTGTAACTGCTACAAGGATGATGATACCTGAGAATACGAACTGAAGGTTT
>ENA-OPSK01000797-OPSK01000797.1-human-gut-metagenome-genome-assembly--contig:-NODE-797-length-27119-cov-5.297702_pt1 | contig 27119 bp, 16 predicted proteins | sample MGYA00241807_ERZ501905 | MGnify/ENA primary metagenome ERZ501905 (study PRJEB25962, sample SAMEA2042111) | human gut metagenome | biome: human gut; feature: human-associated habitat; material: faeces...
GGGCGGTGACATCCGTCAAAGTCTCCGTCAGATTATGGGCACGAGCTATGATACGGTCCTTGCACACCACAACTGCACCTACGGGAACTTCTCCCCGTTCACCGGCCTTATGGGCTTCCAAAAGCGCCTGCTTCATATAATAGCTATCGTCCAACGCCACCCCCTTTAATTTTTAATTTTCACCTCCTCATGTCGTGCTCACCGAACAAAGTAGGATAATCCTCTTCCATATTCTTATGGATAAACATGAGAATAGTCTCCCGCAGCCAACGCGACTTGTTCGTTATCTTGTATTTCTCCAGATAACGGTCCACAATCCGCTGCTCTTCCTCGCTCATCAGGCATACCATGCGCTGCTCGCGTTTCGGTTCTTCGGGCGTTGCTTTCGCACACGTTTTATCTCTCTTTCTCATATTTCCTGCAAAATTACTTTTACTTCTGTAAAAACAAAACGAACCTACGTAATTTTTATATCGGAAACACTTAAATAGCACTGAAATATTTTTTTGACCGGTAAACTTAAAGTATTTCTTAAAAACATTTTAATTTAGTAATTAAAAACGTATTTTTGGAGAGTTCTAAATTTAAAAGGTATGAAACATGTAAATTATCTTAGTTTCTTTCTACTCACATTGTTCAGTATAAGTTTTATCTCATGTAGTGACGATGACGATAATAAACTTAATACCGGCATAACCAATCAGAGTTGGACAGAGGGAAAATCCCTGGAGATCAGCCAGAATAATGAGTTGTCTGTAAGCTTCAATGCTGCAGCCAAATGGGTAGCTTCCGTCACCTCAGGAGCGGATTGGTGCAAACTGAATACGACCTCGGGTACAAAAGGACAAAGCACCTTGAAATTATCTGTAAGTACAAGTTCCACCACCGACCGGACAGCCAGAATTTCCATTAATATAGACGGCTATTCTCCTGCAAGTTTTGAAGTTACACAAAAGGGGACCAGTATTCCCCAAACCACTGAAGATATGGAGATTAACGCAAAAGTTGATGAATATCTGAGGGAAATGTATCTCTGGAACGATGAATACAAAACGTTGAATCTTGACTATGACAAAGGCTATGAAGATTTCTTCTATGATGCATTGGGCAGTATGACTACTAATACTTTGGATAAAAGAACATATATGGGTAGTGATGGAAAAACACACTACACTCTCTTCTCTTATATTGAAAAGAAGAGTCCTATCAGTTCAACCCGTTCCTATCCGTTGGTAAACAAAGAGTTAGAATACAGTTTTGGTATTACAGGGATGATAACCATCGGAACTCAAAGTGGAAGCGACGTATATTGCATCCGAGGCGTATATCCCGATTCACCGGCATCACACGCCGGTATAAAGCGCGGGACTTACATCAGCGAAATTGACGGAACCAAGATAACAGAAGCCAACTATCAAGCCTTAGCTTCAAATTTAGTATATCCGGAAAGAATACGTTCTTTGAAAATAACGGAGATTATTCCCCAGGAAGGTAAACCGGCCAGTACCAAAGAATATACCATAACTTCCGAAGCCATGTATAAGAATCCTGTTTTATATCAAGACGTTATAAAAACAAATACTGGAGATAGAATAGGTTATCTTGTCTATGCGGGATTTGAAGCCGGCTATGATGACAAACTGTTCGAAGTATTCAAAGAATTCAAAAGTCAAAATGTTAACGAACTGATTCTGGACTTACGTTACAATGGAGGAGGGCATACCATATCTGCCAATCTGATAGCATCGTGTATTGCCGGAAATGCCTATAAAGACGCAGTATTTTCGAAACTCAGATACAATGATGAAAGAATGAAAGCGCTTGGCAACACGAAATTTGAGGAGAGATTTTCATATTCCAAGTATGTAAATCTGAATACTTCGCTGGCTGCAGGCGACTTGAGCCTAAAACGTATTTACTGCCTGGTAAGCGGTACAACAGCTTCGGCCAGCGAACTTGTCATCAATTCGCTGCGAGGCATCGACATCGAAGTAGTGCTTATCGGAAGCAAAACTACTGGCAAGAATGTAGGTATGGAACCTGCCGAGATAGTCATTGGAAAAAACACCTACGAGGTAACTCCCATCACGTTCCAGTCTTACAATGCCAAAGACTTTGGAGATTATGAACAAGGCTTCACCCCCGACATACCGTTTGATGAAGAAGACCCGGAAGGTGATGGTTACTTTAATGATTATATAGACTATGGCAATCTGAACGAGCCGCTATTAGGTAGGGCTATCCAAGAAATCACCGGACAAGTCCCATCCAATACCCGCAGCAGCAAGGCAAGTGGAATAAAAGGCAAGGTGCTGAAGATGCCTGCTATCTTCCGACCGGGACATGACGGAATGATTAAGCTGCCGGAATAATGGCTCGACACAATATCCTTGGAAAAGCCGGTGAAGACGCCGCTGCCAAATACTTGGAACAGAACGGTTACACCATACGTGACCGTAACTGGCGGAAGAATCACCTTGAGCTGGATATTGTAGCCGACAAAGATAAGGAACTGATTATTGTGGAAGTGAAAACCCGTAGCAATACGGATTACATTGAGCCGCAGGATGCCGTGAACTGGCAGAAAATACGACGTATTGTCGTAGCGGCCGATGCCTATATCAAGCACTTCTGCTTGGATGCACCCGTCCGCTTCGACATCATAACGGCTGTAGGCGAACCGGGTGCATTCAGGATAGAGCATCTCAAAGAAGCCTTCTATCCGCCGATGTTCTGAGAGTTGAAAATTGACAAGCAAGAGTTATTTCAATCGTAAATTGTAAACCGTAAAACCGTAAATACCATCATGGACATCGAAACCGCCCGCGAATATTGCCTCAGCAAAAAAGCCGTCACGGAATGCTTTCCGTTTGACGAATACTCGCTCGTGATGAAAGTCATGAATAAAATGTTTGCACTTATCGACCTGGAAAGCGCCAACAAGATTTGTCTGAAATGCGACCCCGAATATGCACTCGAACTGCGGGAGCACTATGTTGCCATCGAAGGTGCCTATCACTTCAACAAAAAGTACTGGAACCAGGTGTTCCTTGACGGTGACGTCGACGACAAACTGTTGAAGCAACTGATAGACCACTCCGTGGAAGAAGTATTGAAGAAGTTCACCAAAAAAATGCGTACCGAATATGAAGCCCTGCCCTGACACATTCCCGTTCCCGCTGGTGGCATTGGACGAGACGGCATCGACCAACCAATACCTCAGCCAGCTTTGCAACCAGTTGCAAGAATCCGTTGCCGAACTAACAACCGTGACTGCCGAGTTCCAAACTGCCGGTAAAGGCCAGCGCGGCAACACCTGGGAAGCTGAAGAAGGCAAGAACCTGCTTTTCAGCTTTGTACTCTACCCTTCTTTTCTGGAAGCCCGCCGGCAGTTCATCCTTTCACAAATCGTTTCCCTCGCCATTAAGGAAGAGCTGAGCAGATGGTCTGATGAAATCACCATCAAATGGCCGAACGACATTTATTGGAAAGACAAGAAAATCTGCGGCATACTGATAGAGAACGACCTTTCCGGACATCATATCAGGCGCAGCATTGCCGGAATCGGTATCAACATCAACCAGGAAGTCTTCAACAGTGATGCTCCCAACCCCGTCTCACTGAAACAAATCACCGGAAAGGAGCACGACCGTTATGAAATCCTTGCCCATATCCTAAGACGTGTACAAATCTACTACAACAGCCTCCAAATGGAGGACTTCGCCGTCTACTCCGACGAGATATCCACACGGTATGCCCGCTCCCTTTTCCGTCGCCGGGGATTGCACCCTTATGAAGATACCAACGGCAAGTTCCTTGCCCGGTTGCTGCGTATAGAGCAAGACGGACGGTTCGTGCTGGAGGATGAAGGAGGAAGTGAACGGGAATATCTGTTCAAGGAAGTGCAATACATTCTGTAAGAAATGCACAACCCGTGCCATCGCATTGGCAAAGTTGTGCCACCATACTGGCACAGCCTTGCCATCGTACTGGCACGACTGTGCCAATACGATGGCACAAACATAAGTCCATAGTAGTGTACTACTGCCCTACTTCAAACTTTACTTCAGTTCCTTTCAGAAGGGGGGAAGCAAACTTTACTTTAACCGGTCCCTCTCCTCCGGTAGTCTGTATATAGGCCAGCAAACGCCCGTGGTATACGCGGTGACGGTTATCGGTATAATCACTCATGTCACTGTTGTCAGAGCCTTCGAGCCCAAGCAGACGCGCCGCTCCTTCAACTGTACACGTAATTTCATTGTCGCCAAGTTTCACAACAGTACCTTCTTCGTCAACCACCTCTACGGTGATGTGCGCAGTGGCGCGGTCGCCGGACAAAATAGTGCGATCCGCCGTGGCACGGATGGCATAAGGACGTCCGGATGTCCGGATGGAATAGCTCGACAAGGCATTTCCTTCCTTATCGCAGCCCTCAGTACGAAGCTCACCAGCCCGGAAAGGAATATCCCAGTAGATGATGCCGGTCTTTTCATCATAAGGTTTCATCTCGCCTACCACCCTGCCGTTGAGCAGCAAACGCGCCTGCGGAGCATTGGTATAACACACCACACGTATGTTCTGCCCCTCGTCATAGTTCCAGATGTCCCATGCATCAGGCGAAAGGAATACATGCTCGGGATGCTTGGGATGGGCATATACCGGATATGTTCCTGCATACGTGACCGGATTCTCGCACCACAACGAAGCCCGGAAATGTCCGCGTGGCTTGGGGAAACTTCCGAAATCGAGCAAACCCGTGTACAAACCGCGGGACGGCCATCTGCCCGATTCACCCAGATAATCCGTACCGGTCCAGATGAACTGCCCGAAGATGAAATCCTTGTCGCGGACGGCATACCAGGCATCAAGCCCCGAACCCGTCTCGCTTCCATAGATAATGCGGTCCGGATAAGTGGCATGGTCTTGGTCGTAGCGGTTTTCCGTATAGTTATACCCCACCACATCCACAGCATCGGGATACTCCGTCTCGTTCGACATCACGACACCCGCCAAAGCTCCGGTCACGGGACGGGAAGTGTCCACGGCACGTACACAGGCAGCCAGACGCTTTGCTATGGTTCCGATGCGCATGGCATCGGGAGCATCCGGCTTATAGCCCCCGAACATAGGCTGGTTGATTTTAGCTCCATCAAGAACGGGATGCGAATAAGGGTCGTTCGGATAATCCACTTCATTGCCGATACTCCACAAGAAAATACAGGTATGATTGCGGTCACGACGTACCATATCGGTTACGTCCCGTTCTATCCACTCCTCGAAGAAGTCGAAAGTACCGTCATAACTCGGAGTACCCACATTCCAGCCTTGTACCCATTTGCGTTTCGGAAACTCCCATTCGTCAGAGACTTCATCCATTACAAGAAATCCCAGGCGGTCACACAGTTCATAAAGAACGGGGGCTTGTGGGTTATGGCTCATGCGGATGGCATTTACGCCAATCCCTTTCAAGTTATTCAGGCGGCGTTCCCATACCTCCGGCGGCACTACTGCACCCAGCACTCCTGCATCATGATGCAGGCATACACCTTTTACCTTCATCCAGTTGCCGTTGAGGGCAAAACCTTTGTTGGCATCAAATTCCAGCGTACGCAGTCCCACTTTGGTCTCACTGCCGTCAATGCGTTTGCCATTGGCAAGCAATTCGGTTTTCAATGTATACAGATACGGATTATCCAGATTCCAACGATGGGGTTTGGACACTTTCAAGTCAAGACTTTGCTTGGCAATGCCCTCTTTTCCATCGGCAACACGCACACGGCGTTGTGCCACCTTCTTTCCGGCAGTATCGTACAGTGAAGCCTTCAGTTCCAGTTTGTCGGAAGTTGCCTTGTGCTTCTCCACCTCTACATCGACCGCAACGACGGCTTGCTTGTCTGTCAGCGAAGCGGCATGCCAGCCCACACCCCATTGCGCAATATGTGTATCGGGAGCAGCCACCAGCCATACATCGCGATAGATGCCCGACCCCGTATACCAACGTGAATCGGCATAACGGCTATGGTCTACACGGACAGCCAGCACATTGTCGCCTTCCTTCAGGTAAGGGGTCATGTCGTAAAGAAACGATACATAGCCGTTGGGGCGCCTGCCAAGCAGATGCCCGTTCAGGTAAACCTCGCTCCGGTTATATACCCCTTCGAAATAGATATAATGACGTGTTGCGTTGTCTTCAACCCTGAAGTGTTTGCGATACCAGCCTATCCCACCCGGCAGGTACCCGGTGCAACTGGCCAGTGTGGGCGACAATTGCCCCTCTATGGACCAATCGTGTGGCAAAGAAAGCTTCCGCCATTCGCTGTCGTCATAGTCAGTCCGGACAATAGCCGAGTCGTCCGTCAGCCGGAACAGCCATCCGTCATTGAATTTTGCGGCATCGCCAAATGCCACCTGCGCCTTTATCGGAGCAACGACCAGCATTGCCAGCAAAAAGATAAGAGCAGTCCTGTTATTCTTAAAATACATTTTCATATAGATTTTCTTTGAAGTTAAACTAATTCCTTACTTCAGGCTATACACCACGGTTGTCACACTCTTGGCTTCCAGAATCACCTGCTTGCCTGCCGCCACCGTTCCTTCCACCAGATTCTTGCTACCGGTAGTTGTATAAGTAGCTATTGACTTCGCTTCATTGCTCCATCCCACATGCGTTTCACCTAAGCGAACCGCCTTATCAGACATGTTTGTATAGACGGCCACTACCTTATCCCCCTCGGGAGAAAGCCAGGCGGAACCGAAAAAAGTACGCGATTCGTTCAAGTCGAGGGCAATACGGCGGTATCCCGGACGGATAAAGCGGCTGTAATTGCCCAGTACCCCAAAGAGTGGCAGTAGCCTGATAGCTTCCCTCCTGCTCTATATCACCATACTCGCCACCGGCAGGTACCAGCGAAATCAAGAGAAAACGGTTCTTATGCCCCCAACGGGAAACATCCATCGATGTCCAGTAACTCCAGGAAGACACCCCAGCCACAGTGAGGTCATTGTGGATGACCTTCGACATGTAGAAAGCGATATCCATCTCAGAAGCCTGCTCGTAGCCCACGAATTCGGAACTGCTGTAATTATCGCCCAGCATACTCCATTCACTCTGCCAAACATCCAGATTATACTGACCGGCAGCCTGGGCCACTTGCTTGCGCACGTTGCGCATACCGTCCCATGTGCCGTCAGTCCAATAGCTGTGTCCGCAAATGAGATTCTTCACGTGTGCCAAGTCACCCACGTAGGCGGAAGAGCCGGGTGTAAAGAAAGCTGAGAATATATTACTGCGGTTGGCATCGCCTTTCACTTTATACAGATACTCCCAATCACCGGATTCGCCCAAGAGAATGTCTGTGGAAAGCCCCCGGTCATCCAACGACATATCCAACTCGCGTGCCAGTGCAGCCACTTCGTCATTGGTCCAGCCACTGCCCTCCTGACCGCTGTCCCAGTTGTACTGCGGCTCGTTGACGGGCGAGATATGGCTTATGTGATAGCCTTCACCGGTATAACGGGCCGCTACATCGGCCATATATCCTGCAAAGTCACCATAATGCTCCGGTTTCAGATTGGAAAGTCCCCCTCTGGCGGAAAATCCTTTTCCATTATAGGTGTACTGCACGGGAGGTGTATTGCTGAAAAGAACGAAATTGTTACATCCCAGCTCCTTGGCACGGTCCATGAAGTAACGTTGTCCCTCGCAACGGGTCCAGTCGTACGTCAAGTCATCCGTAAGATAGGATTCCGCACGACGGGATTTATCCTCGATGCCGCTGGCTTCACCTTGCGCGGCACTGCCGCCACCAAGATTCACCCGCCATTGGGAAAGGCCGATTCCTTTCGGCTTGCCGCCCACAATCTCTGAAGAAAAAAGCAGTTCCGTAATCCCCGCACGGTGCGAAGTCCATGACTTGCCCACAAAGGCAGGCGACCAACAGTCCGAAGCGCCAAAGCCGGCTATTGTCTGGAAAGTCTGTCCGGCATCGATGCTCACCAGTTTCTCTACGCTGTTTGTAATGTCCGGACCCTCAGGAGTGTCTGGAGTATCCGGCGTAACGGGAGAATCGTCGCTGCAAGCCATTGCAGCAAGCAGTGCCGGAAGAATAAAAATGTGTCTCAAATTCATGATATTGTTTCGGATTAAAAAAACTGCCGCGGATAATCCATTGCAAACTATCCGCGACAGAATATAAAGACCTATTGAATAATCAGTTCCTGCAACAATCTGTTTTCATCAGAATGTGTTTAATTCCAACCCGGGTTCTGGGTAATGGAACCGTTGGACATCGTGATTTCGTACAAAGGAATGGGGAACACCATGTCGCGGTTTTCATTGAAAGTGATGCCTTTGTCACTTGCTTCACCTTGATTTTCCCACTCAAGAGCGTCACGGGTAGCCTCTTCAGTGTTCCACTTCACAAAGGAACCGTTCGGTCCCAGGATATTGCTAATCACCTTTTTACCATTTGTATCAGTCCAGCGGCGGATATCATACAGACGGTTCTGCTCGAAAGCCAATTCCAAACGGCGCTCCAGGCGAATGGCACTTTGCAATGCCTTTCCACTTGCCGTAACGTCATCCAACTTGGCACGTCTGCGCACCTGATTGAGAGCATCACGGGCAGAAGCGTCATCACCCAGTTCATTGCAAGCCTCAGCATACATTAAAAGGACATCGGCATAACGCAGAATACGGTGATTCAAAGGACTCTTGTCCGTGGCGTAAGCCGTTGCATCGCCTTGAGCACGATATTTCATCGGCAGGAAATACTTGCGGATGATACGCGCAGACTTATGGTCAGCGGGATTGATAATATAGCAATTGGGGTCCCAACCATATTTATCAAGATATTCCTGATACTTATTCAACGCTTTGCTTGCGTCAATGAAATCTTCGAATTGGTCTTCGCCGGCAATTTCTGTACAGCCCGACTTGATTATTGTCCATTTCAAACGTTCCGTATCACCGGCCTCAATATAAGCTTGCTCCAAATTTGCCGTAGGCTGACACCAGCTCCAACCATCACCAGGACCATTACGGGCACCGGTTACCGTAGCAAGCGCCCCTCCTAAGCCCAAAGTGGGATGATATTCATACTGGATTTCCAGAAGGCTCTCCGCACTGTTGTCATAGTCGACATTCCATACCTGCCCGAAATCGGGAAGCAATTGGTATTCGCCTTCATCTATCACAGTCTTCAACACATCATGGGCAGCCTGCCATTTCTCCTGATAGAGGTACACTTTACCCAATAATCCTAAAGCGGCGCCACGGGTAGCATGCCCTACTTGCGCAGTACTGCGTTGCGGCAGTATTTCGGCAGCTGCCATCAGGTCATCCTCTATGAATTTGTACACGGCTTCTGCCGTAGCACGTTCTGTTTCCTCCACTTCTTCCGGCATTTGGAAACTGGTCATCAAGGGCACCCCGCCAAAATTTCTCACCAGTTCGAAGTAATAGTAGCCACGCAGGAAACGGGCTTCTGCCACCAGACGGTCTCTGGTTTCTGTCTCTTGGGTTTCGAGAGCCGCAATGCGATCTATGGCTATGTTACAACGTAAAATACCTTTGTAACGGTACTGCCAAAAATTGGAGATAGGACCATTGCTGGCACCGTTTCCCTGATAATGTGCCAATGAGATATAATCACTCTGAGACTGAGAGGTATTCCCCATCCAGGCATCATCTCCACACATTTCGGAAAGTAACCACACGGTGTTGATTTGCCACCATCCTCCATATGTCATGGCCTGATAACAGCTCGTGACTGCGGATTCACACTCTTCTATGGACTTATAATAAGTGTCCACGTTCAATTGCCCGCGTACGTCTTCGGTCAGGAAGTCCTCGCAAGAGGTAAACACCAGCGAAGCAATCAGAACTACTATTGTAAATATTCGTTTCATGGATAATCAAGAATTAAAATTTGAAGTCAATGCCAAACAAGAATGTTCTCGGATTAGGATAAGCCACGTTGTCAATACCGGTATTGATGGCACTGCCAGAGCTGTCGGTAGTACCGTCAACCATCGGGCGTTCGGGGTCCATTCCCGAATAACCGGTAATGGTAAACGGATTCTGTGCAGAGAAGGAAAGACGCAAGTCAGCACCTCCAACCCATTTCTTAGGAAGCGTATAGCCTATCTGTAACAGCTTGCAACGCAAGTAGGAACCATCTTCCACATAGAAACTGGAAACACGGTTATAGTTCAGGTTCAAGTCATTGCTCGACAAACGGGGAATATCATTGCCGGTACCCTCTCCATGCCATGCTTTCTCCAGTGTACCTGCCCAAACATTCTGTCCGCCTGAACCGGAGTACCGTCCTTTGGTGACATTGTAAATATCATTACCGAACGTACCATAGAAATTGGCTGCAAAATCAATGTTCTTATAACGCATACCAATATTCAGACCCATCATTAAATCAGGATAAGGATTACCGATATAATCTTTGTCATTGGCATCGAGCACTCCGTTATGGTCCCGGTCCTTGAAGCGGATGTCTCCCGGTTTTGCATTGGGCTGAATCAGTGTTCCGTGTTCGTCAGTGTGCGCATACACCTCTTCCCAATTCTGGAACAAGCCATCGGCCACGTAACCGTAGAAACGGGAGATAAAACCACCATCTTCGTTACGGATAATCTGGTCGCTATTGAATCCACCGACATTGATAGGACCGTCACCCGAGAACTTGATGGCCTTGTTGCGCACGGCAGAAAGGTTCAGACCAAGATCGTAAGAGAAATCCTTGCCGATTTCATCGCGCCAGGTAAGTCCCACTTCCCAACCGCGGGCCTGCATACTACCGATGTTCATCCAAATCTGGCTGTTCCAGTTATCATATCCCAAAGAGAGGATGTTCTGTTTCTGGTAGAGCATGTCAATGGACTTTTTCTGGAAATATTCGAATGTTACACCCAAACGTGAATCAAGGAATGACATATCCACGCCTACGTTCCAATCTTCCACAGTCTCCCACTTCAACTGGTTGTTACCTACTGTAGACACGAAGTAACCATTTGCCAACGTATTGCCATAATAGTATTGGGTTTCGCTCAACAAAGTAAGGGTAGCATTATTGTTGATATTCTGATTACCTACACGGCCCCAGCCTCCACGAAACTTCAGGTCACTGAAGATGTCCTGGTCCTGCATAAATGCCTCACTGATGACACGCCAGGAAGCGGAAACAGACGGGAAGAGGGCATACTTGCTGCCCTTCGGGAAACGGGAGGAACCGTCGGCACGGAGAGATGCCGAAATGTAGTAACGGTTATCGTAGTTGTACATGACACGGCCCAGGAAAGAAACCAGTGTATTGTAAGTGGTTTCACCGTTGGCCTCGTCCGTACCCTGCTGTCCGGCATTCACTTCCTGCATCTGGTCCAGATTATTGGGAACATTATCACGCCGTGCCTGAGTATTGTACCATGCAAAACGTTCGGCAGTAAAGCCAGCCATTACATTCAAGTTGTGCTTTTCAGCGAAAGTGTCCATGTAAGTGGCTGTATTCGTCCAGTTCCAGTCAAACCACTCCTGATTGCGGCGGGTGATTTCGTTCAAGTCTTGTTTCTCCAACGGATCCATATTGAACTTCGGAACGAATGAATCAGAACGGCGATAGTGTGCATTGGCACCGAACTGGGTGCGCAACGTCAGCTTTTCTATCGGGGTTACCTGCAGATAGGTATTCAGAATGGCACCCAACTCGCGAGAATGAGCATTGCTACGGGCAATTGAACCGGCGGGATTCCACTCCTGGTTGTTGTAAGAGCGTTGATAGTTGTTGTACTCATTATCCTCCCATTGGTCCTGCGGACGGAATACCGGAGTTGTCGGGTCCATAGCCATGGCTGCCGAGAACTGGTTTGGGGTATCATCCCATGATTCGACACGTGGAGCAATATCAACTCCCAATTTTACATACTTATTAAATGTATATTCAGTATTCAGACGGATATTTATCTTATCCCAATAACCTACATCAAACTGTGAGTTGTTACGATAATAGCCCACGCTAAAGTTATAAACAAACTGTTCTGAGCCACCGGCAACACTAAGTGAATGGTTCTGCACCAAAGCTGTTTTATTGACTACAGTATCCCACCAGTCTGTACCACCGGGATTGGTCGTAGCACCCGTATCGTTCCAGATAGAAGAAAGGCCATCATTCGTATAACGGGTATTGAACACTTCTTTATATTCAGCCGCACCGGCAATATTAGGTTTGGCCACGGTCTGGAAACCAACAGAAGAATTCCAATTGATGCGGGCTTTACCAGTTTTACCTTTCTTTGTAGTAATCAGGATGACACCGTTTGATGCACGTGTACCATAGATAGCGGCAGCCGAAGCATCTTTCAATACTTCCATGGAAGCAATATCGTTACTATTCAGAAAGTTGATATTGTCACCTACCGGCATACCATCCACTACATACAACGGATTCGTACCGTTTACGGTAGTTACACCACGAATCAGCACCTTCGGAGTAGCTCCAGGGCCACCACCACTGGTGACTTGTACACCATTTACCTTACCCTGCAAAGCATCCATAGCATTACCGGTCACGGTTTCAGTGATTTCATCGCCTTTTACTGTAGCAATAGAACTGGTCAAATCGCTCTTTTTCACAGCACCATAACCGATAACCACCACTTCATCCAGTAATTCCGCAGCCTCCTTCAGTACCACGTTAATCGTAGTACGTCCACCTACAGCTATTTCCTGAGACTCAAAACCAATAGAAGAGAATACCAACACTGCATTCTTGTCTACATTGGGTAATGTATAATCACCGTCGATACCGGTAATTGTACCCGTACCGGTACCTTTCACTTGAACTGTAGTTCCAATCAACGGCTGCTGGTCGGTGGCCGAAGTCACCACACCCTTAACCGTTATCTGCTGCGCATAACCGCAAAGGCTTATCAGCGCAAGACATAATAATAGAATTTGCTTTTTCATATCTTAAATCTAATGTTACTTTTTAATTAGCAGGAACAATCTTGCCGCGACCCAAATGCGCGTCAAACTCAAAGCGGTAGTTGCCGGTCACCGTAACCGTAGGCTTCATCCAGTTGTCACCTACCATCGAGCCGTCTTCCCAACGCTGATTGGTGCCTTCCCAATTAGGATTCACATCCCCTTTCTTACTGAAGTAACCAAACTTCTCTACATTCTGAGAGTCGTCACACCGCCATTCCACATGATCCCACCATCCGTCGGGATGATAATTGGATATGATGAAGTTCATTTCTTCACCGGCTTCCAGCGTCCAAGTTCCATTTTCCGGATAATAGAAAAGATGAGGATTATTTTTATCCTGGGCAAACAACTGATTTCCCGCATCCTGAGGAGAACCTCCCCAACCGATATAGAAATCAATGAACGATTCCCCATTCTCCCAACGGTCAAAACAAGGCTTTCCATATTCATATTTCATCGGATTTGTAGCCTCTGTCACCGAGTACGTGCGCATACTATAAGTAGACTCTTTCACATTGATGTCTATTTCATAATAAACACCAGCCTCATCCAAGACAATAGGTTTAGCCGTTTCCGGGTCATCCGGCAATTTTGTATTATCCTCCGGATCAAGGCCAAAACAGATAGGAGTAAAGTCTGTCTTTTGCGGTAAGAAGAAAATTTCCGTACCGGCAGCTTTATTATAATAACGTGCACGATATTGGTACTCGCCCGTATGGTTAATCACCATCGGTACACCGAAAATATCACTGTTCAATTCCTCTACGGTTGCCACATCGGCCAGATACATTTTGGGGAAGTCAGGCATTTCAGATACACTGATGGTACTATTGGTCACTGTCTGATTGCCTCTGGCATCCACAGCCGTCAAAGTCACATCGTAACTTTTCACCTCATTAGGCAGAATAATCTTCTCCGTAAAGCTCAAAGTAGATTGCCCGCCAGCCTCTATACGGCGGCTTTCAAAACCTTCTACCCCAGGAATCTCAATGAGTACATAATCCAGTATGCGGTCATCTTTCACCGTGAAATTCAGGTTGAACTTTGTTTCATCCTTTATCAGTACGGTAACCTCCTTACCAGGGGCAATTGTAAATGTAGGATTCTCAAAGTCCCCATCCATCGTTATCAACACATCCTGCGACACTTCACGCCCGCCCGCATCTGTTACGGTCACTTTCACGGTGAAGCGTTCACCGATTTCATCACGCTTGAGGTCATAAGAATAGCTCAACTCATACTCCGTTTGGGGAGCTCCATAGATTTCGACCAAATCAATCGTCTTGTTCAGATAAAGATCGGCACATTGCAGATTGACGGATACAATTCCATCCTGGTCAGCCAACGAACCCTCAATGGTAAAACGATGGCCGGCACCGGATTCAATATGATCCGTCACCAATGTCATTGTCGGAATCTGCCCGTCTACATCAGAGTATCCGTCATCGTCACTACATCCAGTAGTCCATAAAGCCAGCGATAACAACGCCCAGAAAGTGGCGTTAAAGAAATGCTTCTTCATAAATATTATTATTAAAGTTAAACAAAAAAGTACATTTTGTTCCGATTTATAATAATCGGCAATGCAAACATATGCCAATTTTCGATTCAACAGCTGTATAAATCTTGCAGAGAAGGCATATAAATCTGTCAATGCACGATTTGTGCACATCATCTAAAGATTTTATTTGTACTTTTGACTCATGCAATGAAAAACGACCCGTTATGAAGAAGATTCTACTTTCCATTTTCCTATGCCTGCCATTCCTGCTATCCGCGCAGCCATATACCATAAAACATCTGAGTATCCGTGAAGGGCTGTCCAACAACCATGTGGTAAGCATAGCCCAAGACAAACGGGGCTCTCTATGGTTTGCCACAGAAGAGGGTTTAAATAAATTCGACGGAATACGCTTCCTTACCTATTATAAAGAAGAAACAACCGGCAAGCAAAGCATCACCGGCAACGAACTGAACTGTCTGCTGGACGATCCCGTCGACTCCATCTTATGGATAGGAACCCAGCGTGCCGGAATCAATGCATACAATTATGCCAACGATTCATTCATCACTTACAGACACAACGAAAACAACCCTAAAAGCCTGGTTACGGACGACATTACCAAAATCATTGCCGCCTCCGACGGTAACCTATGGATTTGCACCTATTGGAAAGGCGTGGACTATTTTGACAAGCAAACCGGGCAATTCACCCATTACAATACCGAAACCGTACCGGGTTTTGCAAGCAACCATATCTGGTCTGCCATAGACGGTGGTAACGGACTACTCTATATCGGGCATGTGGACCGGGGATTCAGTATACTTTCCATAAAAGACAAGACAGTCAAGAACTTCACACACGAGCCGCAAAACCCCAACAGCCTGCCCGGCAACGAAGTGACATGTGTCTACAAAGACAAAAGCGGAAACATATGGATAGGAACCGATAGAGGAGTGGTACTGTTTAACCCGGAAGCGGAAAGTTTCATCCCCTTCGACGACAAAACCAACTGCATATCGCACCGTGTATATGATATACACCAACTGGATGACAACAGACTTTGGATAGCCATGGAATTCGGCGGCATTGCCGTAGTGGATTTGTCCCAACAGCTTTTCCGTTCGTCGGACCAGATTCATGCGCTTTCTATCCGGGAGGGAGACGATGAATACGGCTTGTCCAACTCCAGTATCCGTTGCCTGCTCCAAGATTCCTTCGGTAATGTATGGGCAGGTTCCTGGGGAGGCGGCATCAACTTCATAAAACGCGAGCCGTCACTCTTCAGCACTTATAAATATTCTCCTTTTCCATCCACCAACAACAGCCTGAACAGTAAAATAGCCTCCGGTGTCTGTATGGACAAAGCCGGTAACCTCTGGATAGGAACCGATGGAGGAGGAATCAACGTATTCAACAAGGGAAGACGAATAGCCATATACAATGCTGACAACAAGAAATTCAGAAGCAATACGGTGCAGGCAGCCTTGTGCGACTCGAAGGGAGGATTATGGTTCGGACTTTTTTATGGAGGAATAGCCTACTACAACCCCAAGAGCCAAAGCTTCCGGCAGATTTTCTCCGAAGACAAGTCACGCACTGACGTACGTTCCTTTCATGAAGACAAGCAGGGAAACATTTGGGTCGGAACCAGCGAAGGCGTCTATCTTATAGATTGTGACAGCAAGACAATCAAGGCACACTACAATCTGGAGAACAATCTGGCCCGCTGTGTGCTGAAGGATTCCGAAGACCAAGTATGGGTAGGATTCTTCGGAGGAGGCCTGGGCCTCTATGACCCTCAACTCCAAAGCATCCAGCTCTTCAACGTCCTGGCCAAATTCCCCTCCAATACCATCAATGCTCTCTACGAAGACAGCAGAAAGCGGTTGTGGGTGGCCACGGGTGAAGGTTTGGTATGCTTCCCCTCCCTGACAGACAGAAACTACAAAGTATACCAACGTGAAAGCGGACTGGCTAACACCCACATACAAGCCATCGGTGAGGACAAGGCAGGAAATATTTGGGTGAGCACCAACAAAGGTATCAGCTGTCTTGTGGACAGTAAAGACATTTTCTCCCGGAAGTTGTATTGCAGGAACGCAAATCACCACCCGCATTCATCACCAACATTGAAATTACCGACCCGCTGAACAAACCGGAAAACGGACAGAGCACCATTGCCTTAAACGGACAGAAGAACGTGCAACTGAAATATACACAGAATAGTTTCAGTATCCGGTTCAACATCCAGAACTATGCCCTGGTCAACCAAGTGGAATATGCCTATATGCTGAAAGGACTCGAGAACTCCTGGTATACGCTTACAGACCCCAATAATGTCACCTTTCGTAATCTTCCTCCCGGGAAATACCAGTTCCAAGTGAAAACGCGCATGCGCAACCAAGCATGGTCGGACGCAACCACCTCATTGAACATCCGCATCGCCCCACCCCTTTGGCTTACTTGGTGGGCAAAGTCATTCTATATCCTGCTGTCCCTTATCATCCTTTTCTCTATACTCTATGCCTACAAGAAAAGACTGGATGCTGAAGCACTGTACCAACTGGAGAAGCAGAGCCACGAACACGAGCAGGAACTGAACAACGAACGCCTGCGCTTCTACACCAACATCACCCATGAACTGCGCACCCCGCTTACGCTGATACTGGGTCCGCTGGAAGACATACAGAAAAGTGATACACTATCCACCAAAGACGCACAGAAGATATCCGTCATTCACCAAAGTGCCATCCGGCTACTGAACCTCATCAACCAGATATTGGAGTTCAGAAAGACCGAGACCCAGAACAAGAAACTCTGCGTGAGCCGGGACAACCTCGTACCCCTTATCCGCGAGATAGGCCTGAAGTACAAGGAACTGAACCGGAAGCCAGCCGTCGATATCCGGCTGGTGGTGGAGAAAGAGCATATGCCTATATACTTCGACAAGGAAATTATCCAGACCATCCTGGACAATCTGATATCCAATGCCCTAAAGTACACGGAAAAGGGTAGCATCAGCATCGGTATCCGACAGGTGGAACGTGCCGAAGTGAACTATACGGAAATCCGGGTCAGCGACACGGGATACGGTATCAAGCCGGAGGCACTACCCCACATATTCGACCGTTATTACCAGGAAGGCGGCAAACACCAGGCTTCGGGTACCGGTATCGGACTTTCTCTGGTGAAAAACCTCGTAGCCCTACACGAAGGGGAAATCCGCGTAGAGAGTGCTCCCAATCAAGGTAGTACCTTCTACGTCAGCCTGCTTACCGACAACAGTTACCCGCAGGCACTGCATGCCGATTCGCAGGAAAAGGAAAGCAACGTCCAGCATATAGAAGAGGCACAAGTAAATCAAGTTTCATCCAGCGACAAACCCATATTGCTGGTAGTGGAAGACAATCCGGACATCTGCGACTATATAGCCGAATCCTTCTCCGACCACTTTGAAGTAAAGACTGCCGCCAACGGAAAGCTGGGCAAGGAAAGCGCCCTGAAAGAAATACCTGACATCATCGTCAGTGACATTATGATGCCGGTAATGGACGGAAACGAGATGTGCCGTGAGCTGAAAAAAGACGTGCGCACCAGCCACATACCCATTATACTGCTGACAGCCAAAGACTCGCTGCGCGACAAAGAGGAAGGCTACCAGGTAGGTGCCGACTCCTACCTCACCAAACCGTTCAGCGCCAGCCTGCTGCATAGCCGTATAGAAAACCTGCTCCAGTCGCGGCGCAACCTGGCAAACCATTTCAGCGCCAATGCCGCCATAAGCAATAAAGCGGCTGTCATTACAGAATCGCTCAACAAGCTGGACAACGAGTTTATCCACAAGATAAACCAGCTGATAGAGGAACGGCTTTCTTCAGACAAAATAGACATCAGCTATCTTTCGGATAAAATGTGCATGAGCAATTCCACCCTCTACCGCAAGATGAAAGCGCTTACCGGACTTTCCACCAACGAATATGTCCGCAAGATAAGGATGAAACACGCCGAGCAATACCTGCTGGAAGGCAAATACAACATTTCGGAAATAGCATTCAAGGTAGGTATAAACAATCTGTTCTACTTCCGGCAATGCTTCAAGGAAGAATTCGGCTACATACCTTCGGAATATCTGAAGAGATTAAAAGAGACCGGAGAGAAATAAGAGACAAACAGCCCCTTCCTATTAGTCGGAATGCGGACAGCTATTTCAGCTCCAGCTCCATCTTCTTTATCTTTTCCAGCGTATTGCCTGCTTCCATGGAGGGGAATACCTGAAGCACGCGTTGCAGGTATGCCTTAGCCTTGCCGTAGCTATTGGTGAACACGTCTGACAATCCGTTGCGATAGCGTGCATACTGCATCCTTGTGGGGGAAGTTATCTTTTTATAGTCTTCTTCGAGCTTCTTCTTATCCTTCTCGGCTTGGAGATAATAATAATTCCCCAAGAAGATATTGGCTTGGAGATTGTCGGCATCCAGCATCAATACCTTTTCATAGGTTTTTAAGGCATCTTTCTCCTTTCCCCGCATCATCTCCATTTCAGCACAAGAGACAAGTGCAGGTACGTCTTCGGGATGACGCTGCAAGAACTCCTTATAGAAGAGGTAGGCTTTATCGTAATTCCGCATTTCCTTGTAGTGCACAGCCAGCACATCCGCAAGACGAGGAGCCACCTCACTGCTCTTGTCCACATTGGTCCAGTAGAACATTTCCGTCCTATCCTCACCGGCATTTGCCGCCTGGCGAAACAAACTCACCGCATAGTCATCTTTACCCTCGGAAAGTGCATCGGACACTTTCGAAAGCAACTCATCTGCCGACTGTCCCCAGACAGACAGCGGACACATCAAGAACAAGGAGAAAAGCAACGTTAAGGTTTTCATTTTTAGTGTATATATATAGTTTAACAGCCCAATCAGTCTCATAGAAATCTACCTACAAAACTACGCATTTTTACGGTAACCATCAATAGTTGAAAGTAGAAAAATAGTTAACTTTGCCGACCTTAATGAATTAAATAATATAAATGAAGCCCAGAGACAGACAAATACTGCAAATAGCCTTACCTTCCATCGTATCGAACATCACCGTGCCGCTGCTCGGCCTGATTGATGTAGCCATCGTCGGCCATCTGGGTTCGCCCGCCTACATAGGCGCCATTGCCGTAGGTGGCATGCTGTTCAACATTATCTACTGGATATTCGGTTTTCTGAGGATGGGTACCAGCGGAATGACCTCGCAAGCATTCGGCAAGCGGGATTTACCGGAGGTGGTCCGCCTGCTGTTGCGTTCCGTGAGCATAGGCCTGGCAGTCGCGTTCTGCCTCATCCTGCTGCAAACGCCTATCAGGCAGGGAGCCTTCCTTCTCATCCATCCTACGGACGAAGTCAGAGAGATGGCAACGCTTTATTTCCATATCTGCATCTGGGGTGCCCCTGCCATGCTGGGGCTATACGGACTGACGGGATGGTTCATCGGCATGCAGAATTCGCGTATCCCCATGTATATAGCCATCACACAGAATGTGGTCAATATCATTGCCAGCCTCGGACTGGTTTATCTGTGTGGGATGAAAGTAGAAGGAGTAGCTTTGGGGACGTTGATTGCCCAGTATGCTGGCTTCCTGATGGGCATTGTCCTTTGGATGCACAACTACGGCAGGCTGAAAAGATTCTGGGAAATTAAAAATTATAAATTAAAAATTAAAGGGGGAGAAGGGGCAGGTATCTGGGAGAAAGGGGCGATGTTCCGGTTCTTCCAAGTGAATAGGGACATTTTTCTGCGTACCCTTTGCCTGGTGGCAGTCACGTTGTTCTTCACTTCGGCGGGAGCTTCGCAGGGAGAGATTATTCTGGCGGTCAACACGCTGCTGATGCAGCTCTTCACCTTATTCTCGTATGTAATGGACGGCCTTGCCTACGCTGGCGAAGCCTTAAGCGGCAGATACATAGGCGCACGCAACCGGGAAGCCTTTACAGACACCGTCCGGCACCTCTTCGGATGGGGAGCGGTGATAGCGGTTCTCTTTACATTGGTTTATGCGCTGGGAGGCAATGCCTTCCTCGGACTATTGACGGATGACAAAGAAGTGATAGCTGTTGCCGACACCTATTTTTATTGGGCGCTTGCCGTGCCCGCCGTCGGGATAGCCGCCTTCATCTGGGACGGCATCTTTATCGGTGCCACCGCCACGCGAGGAATGCTCCTCTCCATGGCAGCGGCAGCTGTCAGCTTTTTTATCTTATATTATGGGCTGCATCCCGTCCTGGCAAACCATGCTCTATGGCTTGCCTTCCTCACTTACCTGCTGATGCGGGGAGTGGTGCAGACAGGCTTGAGCCGGGAAGTCATCCGACGGGCATTTCCCAGCAAGAAGGAACCTGCTTGGCGTGAGGGGTAGGCTATGAACAATTTCAAGGGAAAAAGCATTATCTTTGTATCGCTATGACTGATATAAAATATGGATTCCACCCTCCAGAACAAGGCGTCAGGTAGCCAGTATACGGTGCCAAACAAGTTTCAACTTTTGGCACCATCGGTTTCAATGCGAGAAACCGACGGTTTCAAGTAGTGAAACCAACGGTATCTCGGAATGAGACTGACGGTATTTGCATTTGGAACCAAGTCACTCATAGCAAGAGTAATGACTTATACAAAATTGTTATGGCAGAAAAGAATATAGTTCAAGAGACATTTCCCGTATTGGGAATGAGTTGCGCCTCATGCTCCGCACGGGTAGAAAAGACGCTGAACCATCAGTCAGGTGTCAAGAAAGCGGTCGTAAACTACGCTTCGGCAACGGCAACCGTGGAATATGACCCTACGAGCTGTTCTTCCGAGACTTTGCAGCAGGCTGTGCAGGCGGCCGGATATGACTTGTTGATAAACCAGGACGGCAACACGCTCGAAGAGGCGGAAGAGGCCCACAACAAGAAATTCAGCGCATTGAAATTCCGCACAACCTGGGCCATCATCTTGTCTATGCCCGTTGTCATCATAGGCATGTTCTTCATGGATATGCCCCATGCCAATCCCATCATGTGGGCGTTGTCCACTCCCGTCGTATTCTGGCTGGGGCGGGGATTCTTCACCAGCGCCTGGAAACAATTGCAGCATGGCAGCGCCAATATGGACACACTGGTAGCCATCAGTACGGGGACCGCCTATCTGTTCAGCCTGTTCAACATGCTATTTCCGGACTTCTGGCTATCCAGAGGCATCCATCCGCATGTATATTTTGAGGCGGCAAGTGTCATCATAGCCTTTATCCTGCTGGGCCGCCTGCTGGAAGAAAAAGCGAAAGGAAACACCTCAACCGCCATCAAGAAACTGATGGGGCTCCAACCCAAGACTGTGACCATCATTGTGGATGAAGGACACGCTGTCCCTCACTCTTCCTTTGAGCGCGTTATCCCTATCGAGCAGATTCGCCCCGGAGACATCGTCCTGGTGAAGCCCGGAGAACGGATTGCCGTGGATGGCATCGTGACGGAAGGTAGCTCCTACGTAGACGAAAGTATGCTGAGCGGCGAACCGGTAGCAGTATCCAAGCACAAAGACGCCAAGGTCTTTGCAGGTACCATCAATCAGAAGGGAAGTTTCCGCTTCCGGGCAGAGAAAATCGGCACGGATACACTGCTGGCGAAGATTATACACATGGTGCAGGACGCGCAAGGAAGCAAGGCACCGGTGCAGCAGCTGGTGGACAAGATAGCCGGGATATTCGTGCCTACCATTATAGGCATCGCAGTGCTTGCCTTCATCGCATGGATGCTACTGGACGGAACCGGCGGATTCACCCACGGATTGCTGGCATTTGTCACGGTGGTCATCATCGCCTGCCCGTGTGCACTGGGACTGGCTACTCCTACCGCCATCATGGTAGGCATCGGCAAGGGCGCCGAAAGGGGCATTCTGATAAAAGATGCCGAAAGCCTGGAGATTGCCAAGAAGATAGACACCGTGGTACTCGACAAGACCGGAACGGTGACTGAAGGAAAACCGGTAGTCAGCAAGCTGATATGGAATACGCAGGCAATGACGCCCGGTACTGGCGCCACTGCAGGCAATGCGCTGTCGGACATTTTCTATAGTCTGGAGAAGCTCTCGGAACATCCGTTGGCAGAAGCCGTGGTGAACCACCTCAAGGAGTCGGCCTCCATAGACATTCAAGACTTTGAAAGCATCACCGGAAAAGGCGTGAAAGGACGGGCACAAGGCCGGACCTACCTCGCCGGGAACCGGAAACTGCTGGAAGAAAACCATATCGCCATCCCCCCCTCCCTGCAGGAAGAGGCAACCCGACTGACATCGGAAGCACAGACCGTCATCTGGTTTGCCGATGAAGAAAACGTGCTGGCAATAGCCGGAATTACAGACCGGATAAAGGAAACTTCCATCCGTGCCGTCAGCGAGCTGCACGCCGCCGGCATCGAAGTCCACATGCTGACCGGAGACAATGAGGCCACCGCCCGTGAGATTGCCCGCAAAGCAGGCATCGCCCACTACCAGGCCAGTGTATTGCCGCAGGACAAGGCTGCCTTCGTCAGCCGGTTGCAGGCAGAAGGCCGGAAGGTTGCCATGGTGGGCGACGGCATCAACGACAGCGCCGCCCTTGCCCAAGCCGACTTAAGCATCGCCATGGGTGGAGGCAGCGACATCGCCATGGATGTAGCCAAAATGACCATCATCTCTTCCGACCTGACCAAGATACCGGAAGCTCTCTGTCTGTCGCGTCTCACCGTCCGGACCATCCGGCAGAATCTCTTCTGGGCATTTATATATAATATAATAGGTGTACCCATTGCGGCCGGAATACTCTATCCCATCAACGGCTTCCTGCTGAATCCGATGATAGCCGGTGCGGCCATGGCATTCAGCAGTGTCAGTGTGGTGAGCAACAGCCTGCTGCTGAAACGGAAAAGAATACATGAAGGAGAAGAAAACAAAGAAGTTGAACCGCCAACAGAAACAATCATGAAGAAAGAATTCAAAGTAGAAGGCATGATGTGCAACCATTGCCGCATGCATGTAGAGAAAGCATTGAACAGTATGGAAGGCATACACGCCACCGTAACCCTGAACCCTCCGGTAGCCACCGTAGAGTTTTCGGACGGTGAAAAGACGCTCGAAGAACTGCAGAAAGTAGTGACGAAAGAAGCCGGCGACTACACACTGAAGGCATAAGTGTAGAATTCATACGGTTTTCATACAGAAAAGAAGGAGGAAATCAAAGTAAATATCTACCTTTGCGCGCTAATTTACAGATAAAGATATGAACGCAAAAGCCAAAGGATATATTTTAGGTTCCATCGCCGCAGCCTCCTACGGCATGAATCCACTGTTTGCCCTCCCGTTGTACAAGGCCGGCATGGACCCGGACTCGGTACTTTTTTTCAGATACCTCTTCGCCATCCCGTTGCTGGGCATTATGATAAAGGCGAGAGGGCGGTCATTCAAGATACAGCGGAAAGAAACATTTCCGCTCATCATCATGGGATTGCTCGTGGCCCTCTCCTCACTGACGCTTTTCCTGAGCTATAACTACATGGCCGCCGGCATAGCGTCTACACTGCTGTTCGTCTATCCCATCATGGTGGCGCTTATTATGGCCATGGTTTTCAAAGAGAAGCTGGCACTGCAAACCATCGTCTGCATGCTGCTTGCACTGGGAGGTATCGGACTGCTCTACAAGAGCGAGGACGGCAGCACACTGAGCCTGATAGGGACACTGCTGGTTTTCGCGTCTTCCCTTTCCTATGCCATATACATCGTGGGCATCAACCAGACATCGTTGAAAAATGTGGCTACGCTTAAAGTCACCTTCTATGTCCTTCTCTTCGGCCTATCGCTTTTTGTGGCACGCCTGCTCTATTCCGGCGTACTGAACACACCGGACCAGTGGTATCTGTGGGCCAATCTGCTTGCATTGGCTGTCTTCCCCACCGCCATATCCTTCCTCTGCACTACCGGTGCCATCCAATATATCGGCTCCACCCCGACCGCCATTCTCGGCGCATTGGAGCCCGTGACAGCCATCTTCTTCGGAATAGCCGTCTTTGGAGAAAGCCTGACAGTCAGAGAAAGCTTCGGACTGGTGATGATTATCGTAGCCGTAACGTTCGTCATCGCAGGAGGCAATATTACAAGCCAACTGGTCCGTTTCAGGAAACTGTTCCCAAGACTCCCGATAAGAAGCAAGAAAAGAAACTAATCCTATAAAACCATCACCAACCATGAAGAAAAGTCTCTACCTGCTTTTACTGCTGTTGTTTCCTATCGGGCTGCAGGCTCAGTCCGAGGTTATAGTACTCCACCCGGATGAAGGCAAAGCCGAAGTGAACGAAGCCGAATACACCAGAATTTTCCTGGCAGGCACCATCGACATGGGCAAAAGCATAGACTGGCAAAAGGCAACCTGCGACTGGTTCCGCGCACGCCCCCAAGGTAAATACATCCTATACAATCCCCGAAGGGACAAGGGACTCAGCGGCGAAATGTCCGACTTTGAACATCAAGTGAACTGGGAACTGGAACATCTGGAAAAAGCCGACCTGATAATCATGAATATCCTGGCAAGCAGCAAGTCCCCCATCACCCTGCTGGAGATGGGGCTGCACATGCGTTCGGGCAAATTGCACGTTATCTGTGAACCCGGTTTCTACCGCTACGACAATGTGCGGATTACTTGCAACCGCTATGGCGTTCCGCTATATCACAGCATGGACGAGTTCCTAAAGACTGTGCGTTAGGCAACTATCCTACCACATTCTGCTGCACTTTTCAGTTTAATTCTTTATCTTTGCTGCAAAGCAATATAACAAAACTATATATTATGGCAACCTATAAAAGAATCTTATTGAAACTCAGCGGCGAGAGCCTGATGGGTGAAAAGCAATACGGCATCGACGAGAAACGCCTTGCCGAGTACGCAGCTCAAATCAAAGAAATCCACGAATTGGGAGTACAAATAGGCATCGTGATAGGCGGTGGAAACATTTTCCGCGGACTGAGCGGAGCCGGCAAGGGATTCGACCGCGTGAAAGGCGACCAGATGGGGATGCTGGCCACGATTATCAACTCGCTGGCCCTGCAGTCGGCCCTCGAGGACAACGGCGTGAAAGCGAAAGTCCTCACCTCGATCCGGATGGAACCCATCGGAGAGTATTACTCGAAAGCCAAGGCGCTCGAATACCTCGAAGCCGGATACGTAGTCATCATCGGCGGCGGCACGTCGAACCCCTATTTCTCGACCGACTCGGCATCGGCGCTGCGCGGCATCGAGCTCGAAGCCGACGTCATGCTCAAGGGTACGCGCGTAGACGGCGTCTATACGGCCGATCCGGAGAAAGACCCTGCTGCGGAGAAGTTCGACGAAATCACCTTCGATGAAGTTTATCGTCGCAACCTGAAGGTTATGGATATGACCGCCTTCACGCTTTGCCGCGAAAACGGCCTCCGGGTCATCGTCTTCGACATGGACACTCCGGGCAACCTGGAAAAGGTGCTCGCCGGAGAGAAGATCGGCACACTGGTCAAACTCTGAAAACCTATTATATCGCTATGACCGAACGTAAAAAACCCAATAACAAACGTCTTATCCTGATGATCGTCCTGCTCGCGGTCGTCATCGCCCTGATGTGGCTGCTGCCCGACGGATCGCAGCCCGCAGCCCCCGCAACGAACGCTCCGAAGACCGAACAGACCAAGAATACGAACGATGCGCCCGACGACATCGAGGCTACGACCCTTGTTAAAGCCGGGACACAGGCACCCGATTTCCGGGTGGAAATGTTCGACGGCACGACCTTCACCCTGGGCAGTCTGCGCGGCAAAGTGGTGCTTCTGAATTTCTGGGCGACCTGGTGCGGTCCCTGCAAGCGCGAGATGCCGGAGGTGCAGGCGCTCTACGAGAAATACGGGAACAACGAGGGAGATGTGATCGTTCTGGGCGTGGCCAATCCAAAGTCGGAGGAGTACCCCTATAATCAGGATGTTACTCAGCCGGAGGTGGAGCAGTTCCTGGAGGACGGCGGCTACACCTTCCCGGTGGTGATGGACGTTACAGGAGAGGGATTCTACTCCTACGGCATTTCCGCCTTTCCCACCACCTTCATGATCGGCGCGGATGGGAATGTGTTCGGCTATGTGCCGGGAGCTCTCACCGGCGATATGATGGAGTCCATTGTCCAGCAGACCATAGACGGCGTTGAGGCGGGAGCATGAGGGATACTCTTGTCAAAGCTCAGTCCTTCTGGTATTATGAAAGGTAAGTTTTTGACAAAGGAGTTTTGACGTGTTTGAAGTCCTGAAAACAGAGGGAAAGGCCCGCCGGGGTGTCTTTACCTGCGCCCACGGCACGGTGCAGACGCCGGTGTTCATGAACGTGGGCACCCAGGGGGCCATCAAGGGTGCGGTGTCGGCCCACGATCTGAAGGAGATCGGCTGTCAGGTAGAGCTGTCCAACACCTACCACCTTCACCTGCGCCCCGGCGACCAAGTGGTGCGGCAGATGGGCGGCCTGCACAGGTTCATGCGGTGGGACGGCCCGATCCTGACCGACTCGGGCGGGTTCCAGGTGTTCTCCCTGTCGGGCCTGCGCAAGATCAAGGAGGAAGGGGT
>ENA-OPSK01000893-OPSK01000893.1-human-gut-metagenome-genome-assembly--contig:-NODE-893-length-25088-cov-8.332281_pt1 | contig 25088 bp, 22 predicted proteins | sample MGYA00241807_ERZ501905 | MGnify/ENA primary metagenome ERZ501905 (study PRJEB25962, sample SAMEA2042111) | human gut metagenome | biome: human gut; feature: human-associated habitat; material: faeces...
ACCAAAAGGAAAAAGACATCACCGGAAGCGTGAAAAGGGCAAACCACAACAAAGGAAGTATGATTGTTTCCGATCCGACGGAACTTGTTCAGCCGGGTGGCAACAATCATTCTTCCCGGTTTGTCCGGCTGTGTGTGGGCGCCTGTTTCATTCATGGGGCAGGCTGACACACTCTGCATTCACTTTCCGCTTCCGGCAAAAGAGACAGCGAAAAAAGAAAAATCATTTGAAAACCCGTAAAAGCACCTCTTGGCATAGGCGCAAAAGAAAGGGGCATTGCTTCATCTGTCTAAACATCGTTTAGGCGTGAGGCAATGCCCTTTTCTCCAGCTATGCGGTAGTCGGCACACGTTTGTTCCAAACTCGTTTTGGGCAATGGTGTGCCGACGGACAATACCGCTTTTACGGAAAATTCTTATGAATGAGGGGATAAAAAACGGGAGTTTATATCAAAATCTCGAATTAAATAGCTACTTTTGCATACGAAGAGTTCTTTGAAGGTTACGCAACGCGCAGAAGGATAATGCAGTAGATAACTAACTAAATCGTAACCTATTACTATCAAGAGCAATTAACCTACGCTCATTTCCAATAAATTACACTCTTTTCGTAACTTCGTGGCGCAAAGTTACAGAAAAAAACAGCCTTCAAACCGTTTTGAACTGAATTGAACCGAAATGATTCGGATTGAACCGAAATGAACTCTTTCGCATTACCTACATTTGCAGAAAAAGCCAACCATCTTATTAACCATCTTAAACAACCTACAAATGAAAAAACTGATTTTTACGGTCGTGACGTGCCTGATGCTTTCACTTGCGTCATGCGGATCGAGTGCAGACTACGAAGCAATCCACAAGAAGCTCGAACAAAACGAGAAGCCCACGACGGCTGATTATTCGGCCATGGCAACCTATGTGGAAGAATGTGTGGATGAAATGAAAAGCATGAAAGGCACTAAGAAGGATACTCCTGAGGGGTTCACAGAATTTGAGAAAAAATATCCTTACTGGCTTGAGTTCATGGGCGCGCTCGTCATGGCTGAGGATACAGGAGGGAAGCTTGACGACGCCACAAAAGAAAAGCTCGAAAAGATACAGAGCAAAGGCAAGGAATTAAGCATGTAATAACCGCACACACCGGGCAACAGGCGGCGGTTATGTCGGTGTAACCACCACCTGCTGCTTCTTACACAATTATATATGGATCGTAAGAATTGTCCTTATTGCGGCGAAGAGATAGCCGCCACGGCCAAGAAATGCCGCTTCTGCGGCGAATGGCTCGAGATAGAAGAGGCTGTGCTTATGCCCGAAACCACAGATGCCGCTCAGATTCAGGAATATGCCGCGCCGGCCGCAGATATTGCTGTCAACGGCTACACTGAAGGCCCGCTGCCCGCGACAATCAACGTCAACGGCGTGGCTCAGCAGCAATATCCTCAGCAGCCGTACACCGGGCAGCCTGCTCAGCCCGGAGCCATGCAGCAGCCTGTCATCAACATTCAGGTAGCGCAGTCGCAGGAGACCAACGTCAGTCAGGAACAGACGGTAATCGTCGAGAAACGCGGCAACTCTTCGTCGGGCTGGCTCTGGTTCGAGATATTCGGCGTAGCCGGCGGCGTCTGGGGCCTCACCGGCCACTGGTGGGCCGGCCTCATCACTCTTATAGCACTTGGCGTAGCCCTGCAGATTCCGATTATCGGCACACTCATCTGCGTTGTGCTCGGCTGCGGCCTGGGTCTGTTGGCAGGAGTTATCGCTGCGGCGTTAAGCGCGCCGACATGGGCATGCTGGCTTATCGGCCTTGTTGCAACCGGCGTAATGATCGGTATTAACATCGAAGACAAGAATTCCGATGACTTTTATGACTAACCCCTCCCTTCTGCTGCGCCTCCGCTCTGTCGTCACTGCGGCCTGTGCAGCGCTGCTGTTTATGGCAGCGACGGGCTGTTCGAGCGGCTCCGACGAAGAGATCATCGCCAATTTCATGAAAGATGTCAACAGTTCGACAAAGTCCTCTGGAATCTATGCCGGAGAACTTGAAGACAGCACCATCTACCTCAGCATGCGCCTCAAAGAGACCCCCGAGAATCTCGCCAAGGTCAAAATTCTGGGTTCCGACGAAAACGCTCAGGAAGCTTTCAGCACTACAATCTGCAAGTCGCTCGACGAGGGGGATCTGCTCGCCTGCTTTATCCGGCAGAAACGAAATCTCGCCTTTCAGGTAGAGGCCGGTGACTTAGGATATTATATCACATTCACCCCGCAGGAAATCCGCGACATCGCATTTAAGAAGAAATAATATGAAGCTGAAAATCAAACTACTCGCCGCAATGCTGGCCGTCATGACAGTCCTTACGGGCTGTAGCAACCAGACGTCAGACCTGACTTCGGGCCTCGAAGACGCATGGGACGAAGCCGCCGAAACCATTGAGAAAGATGCCGCCGAATATCTTGAAGAAGCCGCCGAAAACCCTGCGGTGTTCGGAAAGGAGAGCTATCAGGCCGAATGGAACGGCACGTTCGACACCTTCACCCTCACCTACTCCGTCGATATGGGAAGCAAAGCCGCCATGTCGCTCATTTTCGGCGAATTCGGCGAGAGCCTCTATGACATGGTCAACGCCTCGGTTGAGGTGGCCGACAAAAAATCAGCCAGAAAAATCATCAACAAGAGCTTCAACGACTCGTGGGCTACGCTGATGATGGCGCTGATTGCCGTTGACGGTACACTCGATTACGGATTCGCGACAGACGAGTTCAACAACAAAGAATTTGAGTTCGACTCGAAAGATATGCTCCGAATGCTTAAAGACCACGGTTATATACCGACATCAGCAGATTAACCGAATAAACCTTTTCAATCATATATTAGTAATGGAACGAAGAAAATGTCCTTATTGCGGTGAGGAAATCGCCGCCACGGCCAAGAAATGCCGCTTCTGCGGTGAATGGCTCGAAAAGCCTCAACAACCGGCTCAGCGCCCCGCTCAGCCCCAGCCTGCGCCGCAGATTCAGCCGCAGCCGGTTCAGCCTCAACAGCCGCAGCGACCTGCTCCGCAACCTCAGCCGGTCTATCAACCCCAACCCACGCCGAATCAGCCGGATCCTCAGCCTGAGGCCGAAGAACCTCAGCCTGAAGTCGAAGAATATCAGCCTGAAGTCGAAGAATATCAGCCGAAGGGTTTCTTTCAGAACTATCTTGTAGACTGCTTCCTGAGGCCTTACGCTGATTTCTCGGGCGTGACTTCGCGAAAGGAGTTCTGGCTCTGCTATGTAGCGATGATTGTTGCGTCGATAGGCCTCACAGGCCTTGTGTTGCTTCTGATGGCTGTTGCCGGTGTGTCGGGCGGACTTATCGCCACGATCCTCTGCTCGATTGTCGGACTTGGTCTGGTTGTGCCGGGCCTCGCCATCTCGGTGCGTCGCCTCCGCGACGCCGGACTGAGCCCCTGGCTCCTGCTTGTGTCGCTCGTTCCCGGCCTCGGGGCACTCGCTCTGCTCGTCATGTACTGCCTCCCGACGAAGTATGAACATGAGGAAACCGAAACACGCTTCAACATGATCGACGGAATCGTTACCGGCGGCTGCGTCGTTCTGCTCGGCATCGGCGTCTGGATGAGCCTGAGCGCCCTCGGCTCGCTCGGCCAGAGCGGCTATGACCTCGGCGAATTCGGCGACGACGAAGTTGGTGCTGCCGTCCTTGATGAGGACTACGATGAGGCCGATACCATTAGTGTTCCCGTCGAGGCAGAGCCCGCCTACAGTGGCGGCAAGACGCTGATGGACTATGTCGCCGATCCCTCCTGGGTTCGCAGGGGAATGGCCGGGCTGACGGAGCTTACCATCGGCAACAATTTCGACGAAGTGGCCGACCAGACCGGCTCGACCCACACCTACTTCCACGCCACGGGCGCTATCGACGACAGCAATGTCACGATGCGCTGCTGGCTTACCGAAGACGGCGAGATCCACGGCCGCTATCGCCATGAGAACGGCACCACCCTCGACGCCAACGGTTTCATCCAGCCCGACGGCGACCTCTACATTCAGCTCGGCCACGCCGGGTCGAAGTCGGAATGGCGCCTCTCGCCCGTCGGCAGCGAGTCGGGCATCCGCTACGAAGGCACCTGGGGACGCCGCCACAAGCCCTCCTACATCACCTTCTTCGAAGACTAACCCCCGATGGACCGAAGAAAATGCTGATTCATACTTAATCATCCCGATTAATCAGGATTAATCACTAAAAAAGAGAGTTTGCATCGCGATGCAAACTCTCTTTTTAGTGGGCGCTGAGGGATTCGAACCCCCGACCCTCTGCTTGTAAGGCAGACGCTCTGAACCAGCTGAGCTAAGCGCCCTTTCCTCTGAAAGGCTCCGCAAAGGTAAGGCCTTTTTTCGAGGCGGCCAAATTTTCGGCGAATTTTTTTCGCGAAATTTTGCCGGAGAGGCTTATTTGTTGATGTTGCTGACGCTGGCGCTGTCGGTGCTACGGCTCGTGAACTTGCCAGACACGTTGACCTCTATCAGAGAGCTGCCGCGGGCGATAGCCTGACCGCTGCCGGCCGCGAGGCGCGAGGCCTTGACGACGGAGCTGCCCGAGGCGTTGAAGTTTATGCTCCGGGCTGTGCCTCCCTTGATTTTCAGCTCGGCAATGTCAGCAACCGTCGCCGAGGCGGCATTGGTGTCGAGAGCGTCGACCGACAGCTCGCCATTGTTGAGCACATTGGCGTTGAACGAGCGCGCGTCGAGTCGGTCAACATCGACGTCGGCCAGAGCGCTGACAGCGAACGTGGCGGGCCCGCAGCTGACATTGCTGAAGTCGGCGCTGGAATTATCGCCGGCGCGGACACTGAAGGTGCGGTTTCCGAGATCGAGGTCGCTCTCAACGTCGAGCTCGGCAAGCGAATTGAGAATAAATGTGTTCGAGACCGGGCCATATAGGTAAGCTTTGACCTCACCTGCGACCGGAGCATCAATATTGAGCATCTGCCCCATCAGCCTGACGTCGACGGCCGCAATTTCGCGGCTGTCGCCGACGAGGCGCAGCGAAGGCTGCGGACCGACACGATATTCGATTTCGATATGGCCCGAGGCATTTATGCCGCTGAAGTTTCCAACGGTCACGTTACGCTCGGCGGCGAAAGCGCCGGCAGCGAGAGCTAAAACTGCGGTTGTCAGAAGAATCTTTTTCATAATCGTATAGTTTATCTAAAAGTCTAACAACTCTGGCGGCACGATTGTTCAGGAATTCAGTGGTTTATTCCATCGACTGCATTTCGACCAGGCGGGTGTAATGGCCGTTCAGGGCCATCAGCTCGTCGTGGGTTCCGCGCTCAACGATGCGTCCTTCGTGCATGACGCATATCTGCGACGCGTTTCTGATTGTCGACAGGCGGTGGGCTATGACCAGAGTCGTGCGGTTCTCCATGAGGCGGTCGAGGGCTTGCTGCACGAGCTGCTCGCTCTCGCTGTCGAGGGCCGAGGTGGCCTCGTCGAGGATGAGGATAGGCGGATTTTTCAGTATGGCGCGCGCTATCGAGATGCGCTGGCGCTGGCCGCCGCTGAGGCGGCAGCCTCGGTCGCCGATTGTCGTCTGGTAGCCCTGTTCGGTGGCCATGATGAAATCGTGTGCGTTGGCGATCCTGGCGGCTTCTTCGACCTGCTCGGGCGTGGCATGGGCCACACCGAAAGTTATATTGTTATAAAAGGTGTCGTTGAACAGAATCGGCTCCTGACTGACATTCCCCATAAGTGCGCGCAAATCGCGCACACGCATCTGACGCACATCAACACCGTCGATGGCCACTGAGCCCTGCTGAACATCGTAGAACCGGGGCAGAAGATCGGCCAGAGTCGACTTTCCGCTTCCGCTCTGGCCCACGAGGGCGACCGTGTGACCCGGTTTGATGTCGAGATTGATGTCGTCGACAACGGGATTGGCCGGGTCGTAGCCGAAAGTGACATGCCGGTAGGTGACCTCGCCGTTGAACCGGCTGATTTTCACCGGATCGCCCGGATCACGGATAGGATTGGGAGCCAGCAGAATCTTATCTATTCGCTTCATCGACGCCAGGCCCTTCTGAATGGCGTATGCCGCTTTCGACAGGTCTTTGGCGGGATTGATGATGCTGTAGAAAATCACCATGTAGTATATGAACGACGCGGCGTTGATCGACGACCGACCGTCGAGAATCAGCGTGCCGCCGAACCAGAGGACGATGGCGATTGTGAGAGTGCCGAGAAATTCGCTCATCGGATGGGCGAGACTCTGGCGCCGTGCCACGGCATTGGTCATTTCGAAAAACTCCTGAGTGTCGGCACGGAAGCGACGCCCCATCTTAGGTTCGGCGTTGAAAGCCTTGACAATACGCAATCCGCCGAGCGTCTCTTCGATGAAACTCATTATGACGCCCCATTTCTCCTGAGCCTCGAACGACTTGCGTTTGAGTCGCTTGCCGACCTCTCCCATCATCAGTCCGGCCAGAGGCAGCAGAATCAGCACGAACAGCGTCAGCTGCCAGCTTATGAAAATCATCGTCGACAGACAGACGATAATCATGACCGGGTTCTTGAACAGCATGTCGAGGCTGGCCATCACACTGGCTTCGATCTCGGCGACGTCGCCGCTCATTCGCGCCATGACATCGCCCTTGCGTTCGCCGGTGAAGAAGCCTATCGGAAGGCGAAGAATCTTCTCATACATCGAGTTGCGTATGTCGCGGACAATTCCGTTGCGCAGCGGAACGATAAAATATGAGCTCAGATACGTAGTTCCGGTTTTAAGCGCCGTCATCGCCACGAGAACAGCCGCCAGAAGCGCCAGCGTCTTCGAAGGCCCGAACGACGCTATCCCTTCCTGAGTATAGTAATAGAAATTATTGAGGATGACCTCTTTGAGATCGCCCTGTCCGACCGCCATATACGAATATCCGGTCTCGCGGATACCGAAAAGCATTTCGAGAATCGGTATGATAATGGCAAACGAGAACACCGTCAACACCGCCGCCAGAAGATTGAACAGCAGATTGAGACAGAGATATTTCTTATAGGGAGGCACAAAGCGCCGCAGAAGTTTCAGGAAATCACCCATCGGAAATGGCTTTACAAGTGGTTGGGATGTCGAATACCCGACAAAGGTAGTCATTTTTTAGCTAAAAGTTTTGCCATATTGAAAACTATAGCTAATTTTGCCCCGCAAAAAAATTTAGTCACATCTAAAAACAAACAATCAAGACAACCATTCTATTATGATCATCGTACAAGTCAAGGAAGGCGAGAACATCGAGAAGGCCCTCAAAAAATTCAAACGCAAATATGAAAAGACGGGCATCGTCAAAGAACTGCGTCGCCGTCAGGCATTTGAGAAGCCTTCAGTTGCAAATCGCAAAAAGATGATGAAGGCCGTCTACGTGCAGCAGCTGCGCGCCTGCGAGGACTAATCATCGGTCCGCGACCCTACTCATATAAAAATTATAACGGCAAGGGGAAGCTTCGGATTGTTCCGAGGCCTCCTTTGTTGTGTGAATTTCCAGCCTGGAAAACAACACACCAGCCACTCCGCACTTTTTCACCGCGCCGGATGTTATAGAGGATGAGATGGCTAATCTACGCGACGACATACGCAAACTCTGGACCGACACTTTCGACGACAAAGCCGAATGGGTCGAGATGTTCTTCACCCGCGTCTACCGCGACGACGACGTCATGGTACTTCGGCCCGACGGCAACGGCTCGCGCCCGGCGAGTGCGCTGCTGCTTCAGCGCTACGCGATGAACTTCCACGGAGCCACCGTCGGCTGCGCATATATATGCGGGGCCGCGACGCGACGCAATGAGCGCGGCAAGGGGCTGATGACACGCCTGCTCGCCACATCGCTGCGCGAAGCCCGCGAACGCGGCGATATGCTCGTCACCCTCATTCCCGCCGAAGGCCACCTATATTATTATTACGCCGCCAGGGGATTCTCGACAGTGTTTTACACCCGCAACCGCCGCTACACATCGTGTCACCCTTTCGCAGGGCCCGGCGAATTCACCATTGTCGACGATCCTTATGCCGTCGGCGTCTATGAGGCCTTCAGCCGGATGGAGCACAACATCGACGGGCGCATCCTCCACTCTCAGCGCGATTTCCTCAACATCCTCGACGACACGCGCCTCGACGGAGGCCACTGCGCCATAATAGCCGACGCCTCGGGAAAGATCTGCGGAATCGGGTTTGCCGCAGAACGCGACGGACTGGGCGTCATAACCGACATTCTCGCCGACAACGCCGATGCAGAACAGGCCGTTCTGCGCCGGCTCCACGCTTCGCTGCCAGACCTCCCGGTAAAATACCCGGCCCGGCCCGGCAATTGTGAACGCTTTCTGTCGCCGCGCGCCATGGGCCGCATTGTCAACGTGCCGACAGCACTCGAAGCCATAGCAGCATCCCACCCGCGCCTCAGAGCCATATACCGCATCACCGACCCGCTGCTGGCAGAGAACAGCGGCGTCTACAGGCTGCAGGGGGGAACCTGCGAACGCCTCGCTCCCGGCCACCGCGGGCGGCTCGACCTCGACGTCGACATCGATGTTTTCACCCGGGCAGTCTTCTCCGCACCGCCTATCGGAGAGCTTCTCGGCCTCCCCTCGATCAGGCCCGACATGGCCCTGATGCTCGACTAAGGTTGCCAACGGGTGTTAAAATCCCACCCTCTCCATCCCCAATATTGTTAACGAGCGTTAACATGCGCCATGTTTAGTCAATAATTCTCCGTCAAATAGCTGACAAACTCCCTATCTTTGTCCCGACCCAATAGGTAAACCATAAATTGTCGTATGCAAAATACGCTGACAACCCTCATCGAACGACAAGCGCTGCGGAATCCCGACCGCGAGGCATATTTCACGCGCCGGCCGGGCTCTGCCGAGTGGCAGCCGACAACGTGGCACACCTTTGCCGACAACGTCGGAGCCGCCGCCTGCGCCCTTGAGATCCTCGGGCTGGAGCCCCAGCAGATCCTGACAATCTTCTCGGCCAACCGCGAGGAAATACTGACTGCAGACTTCGGCGCATACGCCAACCGGGGCATCCCGGTGTCGCTCTACGCCACAAGCTCGCTCGAGCAGGTCGAATATATCCTCAACGACACCCGCGCCGCCATCATCTTCACCGGCGACGCCAAGCAATATGCCATCGCCCGCAGCGCAATGGCCAAATGCCCCTCGCTGCGCCAGATAATAACCTTCGACAGCTCTGTCACCCCCGACGCCGACGACACCACGACGATGACATTCGACGCCTTCATCGCCCTCGGACACGCCGCCTCAGACGCATGCCGCGCCGAGGTTGAAAAACGGCGTCTGGCCGCGAAACCGTCAGACATAGCAACGCTTATATATACGTCAGGCACCACCGGCGAACCGAAAGGAGCGACCCTGCTCCACTCCTGCTTCGACGCCGCCATGGAAATCCATATCGAGCGGCTGACGATGCTGAGCGACAACGACACCTCGGTGACCTTCCTGCCGCTGAGCCATATTTTCGAGAAGGCGTGGACATACTTCTGCCTCGTCATGTCGATGAAAGTGTGGATCAACACCGATCCGCGCGAGATCACCGACACCCTGCGTCAGGTGCGCCCGACATGCATGTGTTCAGTGCCGCGCTTCTGGGAGAAAGCCTACACCGCCGTTCAGGAGAAGATAGCGTCGATGGGATGGCTTCAGCGGACAATAGTCTCGCGCGCCCTGAAGATCGGCGAACGCCGCAACCTCGGCTATGTCCGCACAGGGCGCAAAGCCCCCTGGCTGCTCGAACGCCTCTACCGCCTGGCCGACTCGCGCGTGTTCGCCACTATGCGCCACGCCATAGGCTTCGACAACCCCAACATCTTCCCGACGGCCGGCGCCCCGCTGAGCGACAATATCGTCCGCTTCTTCCATTCGGCCGGAATCAACATCGTCATCGGCTACGGCCTGAGCGAGACAACAGCCACCGTCACCTGCTATCCCAACGTCGGATATGTTATCGGCACTGTAGGAACCGCCATGCCGCGCGTTCAGGTCAGCATAGGCGACGAAAACGAGATTCTTGTCAAAGGGCCTACGGTCATGGCCGGATATTACAACAAGCCCGAAGCCACCGAAGCCGCCTTTACAGCCGACGGATGGTTCCGCACCGGCGACGCCGGCCATTTCGACGCCAACGGCGCCCTCGTGCTGACAGAGCGCATCAAAGACCTATTCAAGACCTCCAACGGCAAGTACATCGCCCCGCAGGCAATCGAAAGCCGCCTCGGCGAAGACCCGTATATCGAACAGGTGGCCGTCATCGGCGACCAGCGCAAATATGTGACGGCCATTATCATTCCCGCCTTCGAGGCCATCAAGGAATATGCCCGAAAAAAGAAAATCCAGTATCGCAACATTGAAGACCTCGTCAAGAACGCCGACATACGTGCTCTGATAGAGCAGCGCCTCAACACACTCCAGCAGGGGCTTGCCGGATTCGAGAAAATCAAGAAATTCACTCTTCTGCCGCGCGAGTTCACCATGGAAGCTGGCGAACTGACCAACACTCTGAAGATACGCCGCCCCGTCATCAACCACCGCTATGCCTCTGAAATAGAGGCCATGTATGTGTGACACCGCAATTTTTCGAAAAATTCTTCGCTGAAAATTTGGCCGGTTCGGAAAAAGGCACTACCTTTGCGGAGCCTTTCAGAGGAAAGGGCGCTTAGCTCAGCTGGTTCAGAGCGTCTGCCTTACAAGCAGAGGGTCGGGGGTTCGAATCCCTCAGCGCCCACAAAAAAGAGCTTGCATCTCCGCGATGCAAGCTCTTTTTTCATGACTGCTGTCCCCATAAACCCTATTAGGCCAATTAGGCATATCGAAACGCCCGCCGTGTTTTTTGTTGAAGGCCATGAACATCAAAAAAACAATTTCGCTCAGGAAGACGACGGCGTCTCGGGTGAATTTACCGTCGAGCTGTCGTCGGCCCGCGTCCGCTTGATAGTCGACGAAGGCTATTGCATCCAGTTCAACAAAGGGGGGCACGGGCAAACTCTACTATGTGCGCCTCGTCATACTCGGTCTTGACGCCGTTCTGATCTACTATCCCAGACATCTTTCCGCCGCTGTTGCCTTCACCGAAGGCCAACCCGGCGGCGACTTTGTTGTCTACGACGGACGGCGATATACCGTCTGCGACGCTACCTGTCAGTACGGCCCGATAGGCTATTCGGGCAAATTCGACAACAGTCAGGCCATACTCATCCCTCTGTCGCGCTGATTCCCCTCACAGCCACGCATAAGCTGCGCTATTCTCTCCAAAAGCGTTCCAGGGGGCGCCATTTCGTGTTGTTGAACATGATTTTAAGGTTTTTACGTTAAATATTCGTATATTTGCCCCAATCGGGCGTTATATATACAAACAAGACATCCGATCTTAAACATGAAGGATCTTAAAATCATAAAACACGACCCGTGGCTCGAGCCTTTCAAAGGAGCCATCGAGGGCCGCCACAACGACGTCATCAACAAAGAGCGCGAACTGACCCAGGCCTGCGGTTCTCTGACCGAATTCGCCAATGCCCACGAATATTTCGGGCTCCACCGCACCCAGCGCGGCGGATGGGTTTTCCGCGAATGGGCGCCCGGCGCAACCGCTATAACTCTCGTAGGCGACTTCAGCAACTGGAAGCCTATGAAGAAATTCGAGCTGCGGCGTCTGCCCGGCTCCGACGGCGTCTGGGAGACGCGGCTGCGTCCCAGCGACATACACCACGGACAGCACTACAAGATGATCGTCGAATGGCCCGGCGGCAGCGGCGAACGCATTCCGGCCTACGCCCGGCACGTTGTTCAGGACGAAAACACCAAGCTGTTCTCGGCACAGGTGTGGGCGCCCGAGCATCCCTACGAATGGAAAATCGAGAAGTTCGAGCCCGACACGCGCCCGCTGATGATCTACGAATGCCATATCGGCATGGCCCAGCAGCGCGAAGGAGTCGGCACCTACCGCGAATTCCGCGAGAACGTTCTGCCGCGCATCGCCGCCGACGGATATAACGCCATCCAGATAATGGCGATTCAGGAGCATCCCTACTACGGCTCGTTCGGCTACCACGTGTCGAGCTTCTTCGCCGCCTCAAGCCGCTTCGGCACCCCCGAAGAGCTCAAGGAGCTTATCGACGCCGCCCATGAGCGCGGAATCGCCGTCATCATGGACATCGTCCACAGCCACGCCGTCAAGAACGAGGTCGAGGGGCTCGGCCGCCTCGACGGAACCTACAACCAGTATTTCTACGGCGACGGACGCCGCGAGCATCCCGCATGGGATTCGCTCTGCTTCGACTATGGCAAGAACGAGGTGCTTCACTTCCTGCTGAGCAACTGCAAATACTGGCTCGAAGAATTCCATTTCGACGGTTTCCGCTTCGACGGAGTCACCTCGATGCTCTACTACAACCACGGTCTCGGACAGGCTTTCGGCTCATACGACGACTATTACAACGGCGGTCAGGACACCAACGCCATAACATATCTGACTCTGGCCAACCTGCTTATCCATCAGGTCAACCCGCGCGCAATCACGATTGCCGAAGAGATGAGCGGCATGCCCGGCCTCGCCATCCCATTCAAAGACGGCGGCATCGGGTTCGACTACCGCATGGCTATGGGAATCCCCGACTACTGGATCAGGCTCATTAAGGAGAAGCGCGACGAAGACTGGCACCCCACCTCGATATTCTGGGAGCTGACAAACCGGCGTGCCGACGAAAAGACAGTGTCGTATGTCGAAAGCCACGATCAGGCCCTCGTCGGCGACAAGACGGTGATTTTCCGCCTTATCGACAAAGAGATGTACTGGCACATGATGGTCGGCGACAACGACATGACCGTAGCCCGCGGCATGGCGCTCCACAAGATGCTGCGCCTCGTGACCGCAGCCACTATCAACGGCGGCTACCTCAACTTCATGGGCAACGAGTGGGGCCATCCCGAATGGATCGACTTCCCGCGCGAAGGAAACGGGTGGAGCTATAAATATGCCCGCCGCCAGTGGGAGCTCGTCGACCGCGACGATCTCAAATACAAATATCTCAATGCCTTCGACAACGCCATGGTAGAGCTGATCGGCGGAACCTACAACTTCCAGGCCCTTCCGGTGGTGAAGCTCTGGGAGAAAGACGACGATCAGGTTCTGGCATTCCGCCGCGGCAACCTCGTGTTCGTGTTCAACTTCAGTCCGTCGCGCAGCTTCACCGACTACGGCGTGCTGACCGAACCGGGCGAATACAACGTCGTGCTGTCGAGCGACTCCCCGCGCTTCGGCGGCTACGGCAATATCGACGAGAGCGTGGCCCACTTCACCGTGCCCGACCCGCTCTATTCGCCTCTCGGCCTCGGATGGCTCAAACTCTATCTGCCGGCGCGCTCGGCCCAGGTGCTCAAGCTTCGCCGCCGCCGTGCAACCAAAAAAAACTAAATGATTGACCGCGAAACGTTCGGAACCCTGACAGCCGACTATGTCACCCTCGGCTGTAAGCTCAACTTCGCCGAAACCTCCACTGTGGCGCGCCTGATGGCCGACCATGGCATAAGCCGCGTCCATGCCGGCGACTGCGCCGACATCGTCGTCGTCAACACCTGCAGCGTCACCGCCGAAGCCGACAAAAAATGCCGGCAGGCCATACGCCACGCCGCCCGGCGCCATCCCGGCGCCGCCATAATCGTAACGGGCTGCTACGCCCAGCTGCGCCCCGACGAGGTCGCGGCAATCCCGGGCGTGGCCATCGTGGCAGGCAACGACCGCAAGGGACTGCTGACAGAATATCTCGACAACTGGCTCGCCCAGCGGCGTGCGCGCAGCTATGTGACACCCGCCGACGACATCACGTCGTTCACCCCCTCATGCTCGCGCGGCGACCGCACCCGCTACTTCCTGAAGGTTCAGGACGGCTGTGACTACCGCTGCAGCTACTGCACGATTCCGATGGCGCGCGGCCGCAGCCGCTCGGCCTCGATAGCCGAGATCGTCGGGCAGGCACGCGAAGTAGCCGCCGAGGGGGGCCGCGAAATAGTCATAACAGGCGTGAATATCGGTGATTTCGGGCGCCGCGCCGGCCATGGGGAGACATTCTTCGACCTCTGCCGTGCGCTCGACGACGTCGACGGCATCGAGCGCTACAGGATATCGTCGATCGAGCCGAACCTGCTGACCGACCCGCTCATCGAATGGCTGGCAGGCGAAAGCCGGCGGTTCATGCCCCATTTCCATATTCCGCTCCAGAGCGGATCCGACGCCGTGCTGCGCCTTATGGGACGCCGCTATACGACGGAGCTTTTCCGCCACAAGATCGAAGAGATCCGTCGCCTGATACCCGATGCATTCATAGGTGTAGACCTCATAACAGGCGCGCGCGGCGAAACTCCAGAGCTTTTCGAGGCTTCGCGCGAGTTCGTCGACTCGCTCGACATATCGCGCCTCCACGTTTTCCCCTACAGCGAGCGGCGCGGCACCCGTGCCCTCGGGCTTGACGCCTTTGTTGTTCCCGAAGCCGAAAAACACCGGCGTGCGCGCGCCATGATAGCGCTCAGCGAGGCTAAACTGCGCCGGTTCTCCGAACGATTCATCGGAGCGGTGCGCCCCGTGCTTCTCGAGCATATCGCCGACGACGGTTCCGTTGCCGGGTTCACCGACAACTATCTGCGCGTCGAACTCCCCGACGCTGCGGGGCACGCTTCGGGCGACATCGTCGGCGTCAGGCTCGGAAAACCGCTCGGCAACGGCGATATGGCCGGGGAGGTGTCCGTATGAAACCGATGCCCGACACCGACGGCTCGTTCGGCGGCTCGGGACGCCGAATCGGATTCGCCATTCTCGGCGCCGTCGGCCACCTTCCGTTCTGGTTTCTATACGGCGTGGCCGACATCCTGTTTGCCCTGGCCTATTACATTGTCCGCTACCGCCGCCGGCTCGTGGCGCGCAACCTCGCCGAATCCTTTCCCGAAAAGACGCCTCAGGAACTGCACCGGATCGAGAAGCAGTTCTACCGCAATCTCGCCGACTATGCCGTCGAGACCTTGAAGCTCGCCCATATCAGCGACGCCGAGATGCGTCGCCGCATGACCTTCGACGGCGTCGGCATAATCGACGAAAGCCTCGCCCGGGGTCGCTCAGTCACGGTCTATTTCAGCCACTGCTTCAACTGGGAGTGGGCGCCATCGGTCACCCTCTGGTCGCGCTACGCCGACAACTCGCGCGTGGCATTCTGCCAGATCTACCGTCCGCTGCGCTCGCGCTTCTCCGACGCCTGGTTTCTGACACTGCGCTCGCGATTCGGCTCGCGCTCGCTGGCGAAAGCCCGGTCGTTCCGCGATCTGCTCGCCCTTCGCCGCGACGGCCGGCTGTGGGTCACCGGCTTCATGAGCGACCAGAAGCCGAGCCACAACGACCCGGTGGTAGAGGTAGACTTCATGGGACGTCAGACCCCGGTCATAACCGGCACGGAGACAGTTGCACGCAAGCTTGACACGACGGTAGTCTACTGGGACATGTCGAAGACGCGACGCGGCCACTACCACATAACGACACGACTTATAACCGACAGCCCGCGCTATCTGCCCCAACATGAGATAACGCGCCGCTATTTCGCCATGCTCAGCGAAACGCTGCGCCGCCAGCCCGCCAACTGGCTCTGGAGCCACAACCGCTGGCATCATTTCGTCAATCTGCCCTCAAAAGAATGAAAAAACCTGTTGCCGTAATCATACTGAACTGGAACGGTGAGAAACTTCTCGGCGAGTTTCTGCCGTCGGTCGACCGCTTCACTCCGCGCCGGATAGCCGACGTCATAGTGGCCGACAACGGCTCGACCGACGGATCCCTCGGACTGCTGCGCCGCGACTTTCCTGATGTCGCCGTTCTCCCCTTCGATAAAAACCTCGGCTTCGCCGCCGGATATAACCGCGCGCTGCGCGAGACCGGCTACCGCTACACGGTGTTGCTGAACAGCGACGTAGCCGTAAAAGACGACTGGCTGACACCGCTCTTCGACTATTTGGAGGCTCATCCCGACGTAGCGGCCTGCCAGCCGAAGATACGCAGCTACCGCAACCCCGCGATGTTCGAATATGCCGGTGCCGCCGGCGGATTCCTCGACCGCAACGGCTATCCCTATTGCCGCGGCCGCATATTCGCCTCGGTCGAACCCGACAACGGACAATACGACGACACTGTCGACGTCGACTGGGCCAGCGGCGCCTGCCTGATGGTACGCACCGCCGACTATGAAGCCGTCGGCGGTCTCGACGCCTCGTTTTTCGCCCACATGGAAGAGATCGACCTCTGCTGGCGCCTGCGGCGATCGGGCCGACGCGTTGTCGCCGTCGGCGACGCCGCAGTGTTCCATCTCGGCGGAGGCTCGCTTCCGGCCGAGAATCCGCGCAAAACCTATCTGAATTTCCGCAACAATCTTCTGATGCTGCGCAAGAACCTGCCCGCCGGACGTCGGCGCAGCGCACTGATTCGCCGACGCCTGCTCGACACTGTGGCATGGGCAAAAATGATGGCGACGCTCGATTTCGCCAATGCCTCGGCCGTGCTGAAAGCCCACCGCGACTATCGCCGGATGGCTAAGGAACTTCATGAATCGGAATTTGAATCAGAAGCCGACATAAACGGGCGGCCGAACATCCTGACAGCCTTCTATTTCAAAAAAATAAGGCAGTTCTCGAAACTGTAATCTTACCTCCCAACTTACTAAACCAAACACTTAAACAGCTAATATTATTGACATTAGCTGTTTTTATGCTTACTAACATAATTTTTTCGAACCGATTCCAAAAAACTTTTTCTAACTTTGCAGCGAAAGTAAAAATACCATACTTCAAGACCTATCGTTTTTATATCATCGTCTTTTCCGGTTAAAATTCTCCCGAATCAGCCATGATATTATTGTGTAAAAACCTAATTATTAACCTATAAAAAAACAACATGAAAAAAATTTTTACTCTTGCCTGCGCTGCTATCGCAGCAATCAGCTTCAACGCTAACGCCGCCGACATCTGGGCAATGCCCGGAACCTATAACGGATGGAGCCTTGAGAACAACCTCTTCGAAGAAGTTGATGGCGTGCTCACCCAGAAGATCGCCGAAATCAAGGGCGACTTCAAGGTTGTGAAATACACCGATGAAGTCAAGAACTGGGACATCGCTTGGGGCGTTGCCGCTGCAGGTGATATCGTAGAAGCTAACAAAGATGTCGCCCTGACATTCAACGGCGCAAACGCCAACCTTCCCGCCGGTAAAGTTCTGAAGAACGTCACCGTCACCATCGTTCCCGGTGCCGACAACGCCCTGACAATCAAATTTGCCCCCGAATCAATCGAAGATGAGCAGGAAGCATGGTATCTCGTAGGCGAAGCTCCCCTCGAATGGAACTTCAACGACAACACCATCATGACCAAAGCCGGTGACAATGTCTACACCAAGACCGTAGACGCCGCCACTGCCGATAAATTCACTTTCAAAGTTGACAAAAACGGCGCATGGTCGAACTGCTATGTTCTTCCCGAAGGCGTTGAAGCCGTTGAACTCGGTCAGGAATATGAGCTCGTAGGTCCCGCCGACAGCCCCAACAATATGCACATTGCCGCTGACTGGACCAACGTAACCGTTACTGTTACCATCGACGGCGAAAAGGTCAAGATGGTCTGCACAGCCGGTGAAGGCGCTATCGAAGCTATCGAAGCCGACAACACTCCCGCCATCTACTTCAACCTCATGGGCCAGCGCGTTGCCAACCCCGAAAACGGCGTATTCGTCCGCGTTCAGAACGGCAAAGCCACAAAAGTGATTCTCTAAAGAATAACAACAATACCTGAAAAAGGGGCGCCTTCCTGTGCGGAGGCGCCCCTTTGCTATTATCAATAATTCTATTGGCTTTTTTGTTGAAATTTTATATAGCAAAGGAGCGTTCCCGCGAGAGAGCGCTCCTTTGTCGTGGTTGGCCGCGGGTCAGCGGTTGAGCCGTTTCCCCGAAGCCGTAATGACAATTCCGGGAGCATCGGACTCGACGCGATAGCCGCGCAGATCGTAGGCAACACCGTCGTAGGCCCGTTCATCGACAATGGCATCGATAATCGTGCTGAGCTGACGCGAACCGTAGACCTCCATCTCATATAGGCTTGTGCCGTATTCCGGCATCGCGCGACCCATTTCACGCATACGTATATAGCGCCCGTGAGTTCCGGAAGCGAGTGCGACGTCTTCCTCGCCCCCCTTTCCGTCGCTGACCGAAGCTGCCTGAGTCCAGTTGTCGCCGTTGGCCGACACTTCTATGTCGAAAGCTGTGGCGTATGCATTCTCCCAGAACAGTCTGACGCGCGTAAGCTCAAACTCATGCTTCAGATCAACGGCAATCCACTCGCCGTCTTTCTTCCATTCGCTCTCCCAGCGTTTGCCGGCAGTGAGGCCGTCGGTTACAGCCGACGGATCGTCGCCCCTTGAACTCGATGCCCACGCACGACAGCCGAGTGCGAGATTGGCGTCGGCGAGGTTCACGGCGTCGATATAGACTGACTGTCTGATATGGAAGGATAGCTTTTAAAAAAACGCTCCCGCGCCTCACCGGCGAGGGAGCGTCCACTACAGTTAATATATTTACCTTAATTATACGGTCACTTAATAATCATTTTAACACCGTCGACAATGTAGATGGTTCCGCGTTCCATGCGGTCGGCCGGCACTGCGATACCCTGAAGGTTGTAGATCGTGCGGGCTTTGGCGGGCTCGACGGTGATGTCGGTGATGCCGAGCATTTCGGCGGAGTCGGCGTTGTAGAGGCGCACGCGGCGGATAGCTGCGGGATATTCGTGGGCGTGGCCTGTGACATCGATCTGAATGTAGCGTACCGGAGTGTTCTTTTCGAGCATAGTGCGATCGATGACGTTGTCATAGCCGCGCAGCGCACGTCCGGCAACGGTGTAGGCCGCGGTAAGGGCGTTGGGATCGGTGCCAGTCAGGATTTCGAAGTCCGAAGCATGGGCTGTTTCCCAGATAACCTCGATTACGTCGGCGGGATATTCCTTGCCGAGATCGATAGTCAGCTTATAGGGGGCCATATTCTGGTTCTTGGGCTGATACATATCTTCGAGACCGGTTGATTCGCTCTTATTGAGAACCACGGCGGCATTGTCGCCATTGTCGACGGTTGCCGACGCAACCAGAGCGATATTGGCCTGTGTCGAGCCGTCGAACGAACCGATGGTAATAGTCTTGGCAATGTCACCTTCGCCGGCGGTGATTTCTACCGAACCTTCGGCTTCGGCGGTCAGGGCGCCGGTCAGGGCATCGTAGCTGATTCCCGTGCCTTCGACGCTTACGGGAACTGTCATGGCGTCGTCATACTGGTCGACAGCGCTGACAAGGAGAGCTGCGCCGGTTTCGTTGATCTTGACAGCCTCGCCGACATTTGTCTCAAGAGTGATAGCTTTGGCTACCGATTCCTCGGAGGGGCTTCCGTAGAAGTTCACTTCGAAGAGGTTGAGGCCATAGCCTGTGGCGTTGTTCCTGAAACGGAACAGAAGAGTCTTCACATTCTCGAGGTCGCCGAAAAGATAGTCAGTGCGGGCGGCCTGACGGGGATTCTCATAGTAGGTCAGCGCGGGGGTCAGTCCGTCGAACGATTCGGGGACTTCGTCGGTGTCGAGCACATATACTTCGTAGTCGTTGCAGTTCGCGCCCTCCCAGTTGAGGCTTACCATATAGAGGTTGACGGACGCCAGAAGTTAACCTTTAGCCAGTGTTCGTGAGCGCCGGCAGACTCGAAGCCTTCCTCTATTCCGTAGCCGTCGCGGCCTGCCATCCAGCCTGTGGTCATGTTGCCGTCGAAAGCGTTCGCGGCATTGTCGGCGTCGTCGGCGTTCTTGGCGTCGGCCTCGACTGTGAGCTTGCCGCGGTTGACAGCCTCATTGATGTCGGCCTTGAACTCGATGGTCTTTGTGGCTTTGAGTTCTTTCCATGTAGCCTCGACCGTCACTGTGCCGCGTTTGGCAGCGGTAAGGACGTTGGCGTCGATTGTAGCGTCGCCGTCGGTGACTGCGAGAGTGATACCCTCCTGATCAGACCATGCATTTCCGAACTGGTCCATGACAATGGCGGTCAGAGGCAGACCGACATTTGCGATAGCATCGCCCTCGTAGGCTATGCGGATATCGCTGGCCTCGGGATCTCTGGAAGTCTTGCCATAGAGACGCATCTCGCGGAGATTCAGTCCGTAGGGGCTGCCGTTCTCGCGGCTGACAAGGAGCAGATAGCGGACTTCGGTAAGCTCTTTGCCATAGAACCAGTCGGTTCGGGCGTTCACACCCGGAGCGAGACTGATTCCGTAAGTAGCCTCTGATTCGAGAGTCAGGGCCTTCAGGTCGTCGAGGGTCTGAACGGCATAGATGTCGTAGCGGTTCGAGCTTGCGCCTTCCCAGTTGACGGTGATAAGCTCGATGTTATATTCGTTCTGCATATCGAGAAGCAGCCAGTGGAGATGCTCTCCGGCAGCTTCATTCTCGCCATAGCCGTCGCGGCCGGCCATCCAGCCGTTTCCGCCGTCATTGCCGTCGAAAGCGTTCTTGGCATTATCTTCGCCGTTGGCGTTCTTGGCGTCGGCCTGGAAGGTCATCGATTCATTGATGAGATATGTGCTTGCATCGGGATTCGATGTCAGTTTTGCGGTAGCAGTCAGATCTTTACCGTCGGCCGCACCGAAGGCTGTCAGCGTATAGTTGCCGTAGGCCGAGGGAACAACCTCGAACTGGCCGTTGCCCTTGTCGGTCACAGTCACCGAGGGGTCTGACGCCTCAAGACGCAGGTTCGTCACCTTCGAGAGGTCGCCTTCGCCTGTGGCAGTCATTGCCTTTACATTAACAGTGGCGGTCTCGCCGCGGACAACCGATACATCGTCAAGAGCGAGTTTCGAAATACGGTCGGCCAGTGTGCTGAAGTCACCTACGCGCACTTCGAAAATTCTCATGCCATACTGGCTTGCCCAGTTATTGTCGGTCAGGTCGTAAATAAGCAGGTAACGGCCCGAGAAATCGCCGGTGATATGGTCATCGACCGAAGCTTCGCCGGTAATGTCGCGTTCGACAGCCTTTGAATCATTGGCGGTCAGCCACGCGGCATCGATTACATTCTCGTCGCCCGAGGCAGTCACAGTAGGAGCGTTGTCGGTTACATAAACCTTATAAGTATTCGGATGAGAAGCCTCCCATTTTATTTCAATATCTTTGAAAGCTTTCGATTCGCCCAGGTCGATGAGCGCCCAGTCGGGATTGACAGCTCCGCCGGCGGCCTGCCAGCCCGAGCCGTTATTGTCATCGACTATAGCGGCGCGGTTGCCTTCTGAATCATTTGATGAAAGAGTCACTGACGCTCCTTTGGCAAGGTTGTCGACGCCGTCCCAGTCGAGAGCGGCATAAGCAACGCCGGAAGCCATCAGTGCCGTAATGGTAATAATCTGTAGTTTTTTCATGGAGTTGAATGAAATGATTGGAATTTGAATTACTGCCGCAAAATTAGCGCCCTGAAAAATCGATTTCCAAGAAAAAAGCCACACAAAAACTCAATGCGGAATTTTCAAAAACTCTACAACCGGCTCAACATCGCAATCATAAACCACTGTGAATCTGATTCGATATTGATAATTTTTCAGAAACAGGTCCTAAAAATAAATCTACAACGACGGGGCGCCCATTAAATTTTGACGTTCGGACGGAAATAGGTAAATTTGCCGTTGATGAAACGCCTCGTCTGGATTTTTCTGGCAGCAATTGCCATCGTCTGCGCAGCCGACAACACCCTTCGGCGCCACACCCGCGTCGACATCGCGCCCGTTGCCGACGCCGACACGATTGCCTGCGACACAGTCATCGCCACGCCGGGGCAGATTACCGTCAGCGGCTACGACAAGCCGCTGCGCAGCTATGGAGAGTCGTTTTTCGTCACCAACGTAACCCGGCAACGCTTATCGGCCGTAATCCTCGACATACAATATCTCGACCTTCAGGGGCGCCAGCTCCACAACCGCCGTGTCGCCGTCGCCGCCGACATCCCCGCCGGAGAGACGCGCCGCGTCGACATCAGCTCGTGGGACAAACGCCAGACTTTCTATTACCATCTCGGCCCGAAGCCGAGAACGCGCGGTGTGACCCCCTTCGCAGTCAGAATAACCCCTGTCGCGTTCGTCGTCAGAAGGTCAGCCGAAGCCGCGGACAGCATTTTTTAACACACTTTTAATCTTTCAGGCCCGTAATTTGTTTATCAGATAGAAAAAGCAGCGGAACCTCCGTTGTCTGAACTATTTTCGTTACTTTTGCGAACTAATTCAATCCGAAGCATGACACAACCCTCCGGGCAGACATTACTCGACTGCATCACTGAAAGCATACGCGACCGCAAAGGGCGCGCCATAACCCATGTCGACCTCAGCGCTATCAACTCTACGCCGGCGGCAAACTTCATTATCTGTGAAGGATCGTCGACAACACAGGTCAGCGCCATCGCCGACAATATTCGTGAGCAGCTGCTTGAGCGACAGGGCATAAAGCCCTACGGATACGACGGATACGAAACAGCCCAGTGGATCGTCATCGACTATGGCGACACTCTCGTCCACGTGTTTCAGCCCGCCACACGCCGCCTCTATAACCTCGAAGAGCTCTGGAGCGACGCCAAAATAACCAATCTTCCCGACTTAGACTGACATTAACCGCATGATAAAGCCGAACAAGCCCAAAAAGCCCGTCATAAAATTCAGTATGTATTGGGCTTACGCCCTGATAATAGCCTTTCTGGTAGCCATGCTCTATATCGACGACAACTCGCTGAGCAAAGAGGTGTCGTATTCGAAATTCGAGCAGTATGTTGCCTCGGGAGGCGTCAAGAAAATAATCGTCACCACCAACAAGAACACCGCTGAGGCCGTCTTGAACGACTCGCTGGCCCGGAAAGTGTTCCACGAAAGCCAGTATAAGAGCGGCAGCAACCAGACGGCGAAGATCATAACCGACATCCCGTCGGCCGACAAGCTTCAGGAAAAAATCGACCAGTGGCAGCAAGAAGGCAAATTCCGCGGCGAAGTCAAGTTCGAGAAAAGCAGCGACTTCACCGGACTGCTCTGGTCGTTCGGCCCGCTGATTCTGATTTTCGTGTTCTGGTTCTGGATGATGCGCCGCATGAGCGGCAAGGGGGACGGCTCGGGAGGCCCCGGAGGCGTGTTCAGCGTCGGAAAGTCGAAAGCGAAGATTTTCGACAAGGACGGCCCCGTTCAGGTCACGTTCAAAGATGTGGCCGGACTGTCGGAGGCAAAGACCGAAATCGAAGAGATTGTAGAGTTCCTCAAGAATCCGAAACGATATACCGACCTCGGCGGCAAAATTCCGAAAGGAGCGCTGCTCGTAGGCCCTCCGGGAACTGGTAAGACCCTGTTGGCAAAGGCCGTAGCCGGAGAAGCCAACGTTCCCTTCTTCTCAATGTCGGGTTCTGACTTCGTAGAGATGTTCGTAGGTGTCGGCGCCTCGCGTGTGCGCGACCTGTTCCGTCAGGCCAAAGAGAAATCGCCCTGCATAGTCTTCATCGACGAGATCGATGCCGTCGGTCGTGCCCGCGGCCGCAACCCGAACATGGGCAGCAACGACGAACGCGAAAACACCCTCAACCAGCTTCTGACCGAGATGGACGGCTTCGGCACCAACAGCGGCGTCATCATTCTCGCCGCCACAAACCGCGCCGACATTCTCGACAAGGCCCTTCTGCGCGCCGGGCGCTTCGACCGTCAGATCTATGTGGAACTACCCGACCTCAACGACCGTGTGGCGATCTTCAAGGTTCATCTGCGCAACATCAAGACCGACGACAGCGTCGACGTAGACCTCCTTGCACGCCAGACGCCCGGTTTCTCGGGAGCCGACATAGCCAACGTCTGCAACGAGGCAGCCCTGATCGCCGCGCGCCACAACAAGCATTCCGTCGGACGACAGGACTTCATCGACGCCGTCGACCGAATCGTGGGCGGTCTCGAGAAGCGTTCGAAGATAACCACCGACGAAGAGAAACAGGCTATCGCCATCCATGAAGCGGGCCACGCCACTGTCAGCTGGTTCCTGCGCTATGCCAACCCGCTGATAAAGGTCACCATAGTTCCGCGCGGAAAAGCTCTCGGCGCAGCCTGGTATCTGCCCGAAGAGCGCCAGATAACACCAAAACAGGCTCTTCTCGACGAGATGTGCGCCACCCTCGGAGGCCGCGCCGCCGAAGAGCTGTTCCTCGGCCGCATCTCCACAGGCGCCGCCAACGACCTTGAGCGCGTCACCAAGCAGGCCTACGCCATGGTCGTCTACTACGGTATGAGCGACCGCCTGCCGAACGTCTGCTACTACGACTCGACAGGTCAGGAATACGGTTTCTCGAAGCCCTACAGCGACGAGCGCGCACGCCTTATCGACGAAGAGGTGTCGCGCATCATATCCGAGCAATACGAGCGCGCCAAGGCTCTGCTGAAAGAACACGCCGAAGGCCACGCCAAGCTTGCCGAAGTGCTCGTCAGCCGCGAGGTCATCTTCACCGAAGATGTCGAGAACATATTCGGCAAACGGCCCTGGGTTTCGCGCACCGACGAGATTCTGGCAGCCAAAGAAAAATCCGAGAACTCCGAGAGCTCTGAGAACTCTGAGAACTCTGAGAACTCTGAGAACTCAGAGCCTTCTGTCACTCCCCCGCCGTTCAAGGGGCTGGCCGAAGAATAGAGTTGGCTGTTTGAAAAGTATTTGCTAACTTTGTGGCGTAAACGCGCGCGTGGCGTAATTGGTAGCCGCGTTAGACTTAGGATCTAATGTCTTCGGGCGTGGGGGTTCGAGTCCCCCCGTGCGCACAAAGCCGATAACATCCAAAGAGGGCACACCCGTCGCGGGCATGCCCTCTTTTCCTTTGTTACCTATTTACTTTAGTTCCCTATTTTTAACTGCTTACTTACTTTGTGCGGATATATCGGGTCAGCGGATTTTCCCGGTGGGCACACGTTGTCTCAGGAATAGAGTGCGGCC
>ENA-OPSK01000895-OPSK01000895.1-human-gut-metagenome-genome-assembly--contig:-NODE-895-length-25019-cov-3.550593_pt1 | contig 25019 bp, 23 predicted proteins | sample MGYA00241807_ERZ501905 | MGnify/ENA primary metagenome ERZ501905 (study PRJEB25962, sample SAMEA2042111) | human gut metagenome | biome: human gut; feature: human-associated habitat; material: faeces...
CATAGATATGGCGTCTGGCGCCGTGGGAACGGATAATAACTGTCCCCTTTCCCTCAGGAAGAGCTTTTAAATCCTCCTCTGTGTCCAGAACGGTTACGCCCTTTTCCTCTAAGTCCCGTACCACTTCTTCATTGTGGATAATGGGACCGTAGGTATAAATGGGGCCTTCTGCCTTTCCCTCTTTCACTGCCTTAATCTGTTCATATACCTGATTTACCGCCCGCTCTACACCAAAGCAAAACCCGGCCGTCTTTGCCACGGTGACCGTACGGCCCTCCGGAATTTCAAAAGAAGCAGCCCCTTTTACCTGCGCATTCATCTGTCCTCCCCCTTATTTCCAAGAGCACTGACAGCTGCGCTGCAGCCCTTCTCTGCCGCAATAACAAAGATAGCCCGTACCACCTCATCCAGAGTCATATCTGAGCTGTCAAGCAAAACCGCATCCTCTGCCTGCATAAGCGGAGAATGCTCTCTGTGCATATCCTGATAATCCCGGCTTTCGATATCCCGCTCAATCTCCCTTAAATCAGCGTCAATGCCCTTCTCTGTCAGCTCCTTATAACGTCTCTCGGCCCGTACCTTTACAGATGCAGTCAGATAAATCTTAGCCGGAGCATCGGGAAGCACACAGGTTCCGATATCCCTTCCGTCCATAACAACATTTTCCCGCTTTGCAAGCTCCTTTTGAAGCTCCACCAGCTTTTCTCTCACAGGAAGATAGCCAGAGGTGGCGGAAGCCGTCTTTCCCACCTCCTCGGCGCGGATCAGGCCGGAAACATTTTCCCCATTTAAAAGAACCTGCTGGACGCCGTCTTTATAGGCGATCGTTACATTTACATTTCTGCAGGCTGCGCTGACTGCCGCCTCATCCTGAGGATCGATGCCTTCTCTTAAAATATGCAGCGCTATGGTGCGGTACATGGCCCCGGTGTCAACGTATACAAAACCCAGGCGTTTTGCAGCCAGCTTTGCGATGGTACTTTTTCCTGCTCCCGCAGGTCCGTCAATTGCAATATTAAAGTGTTCCATTGTTTCCTCCTGTTATTATAGGGTTGTGTCCTTAGCCGCAGCCTTTCCCGCCTGCCAGCCCGTAGACCAGGCAATCTGCAGATTAAAACCTCCGGTTACTGCGTCAAGATCCAGAAGCTCTCCTGCAAAATACAGACCCTTTACCCGTTTTGACTCCATGGTGGAAGGATCCGTCTCCTTCACGCTGATGCCTCCCTGGGTAATAATAGCCTCCTTAAACGGACGAAGACCGGTGAGCGTAAAGGTAAGTCCCTTTGTAGCTTCCACCAGCCTGCGCCGTTCCTGTCTGGTGATCTCATTGACCTGCTTATCCGGGTCAATACCGCTGCGGCGGATGATCTCCGGAATCAGCTTTGCAGGATAAAGATGACTTAAGCTGTTTTTAAACTGCCTGTTTTTCGCTTCTGCAAAATCCCTCAGGATACGCTCATCCAGCTGTTCTCCTGAAAGAGCCGGTTTTAAATCGATAACCAGCTTTAAGGCCCCCTTTGACACCGCCTTTGCACAGAAGGAGCTGGCGCTTAAGATCACGGGGCCGCTGACTCCGAAATGTGTAAACAGCATCTCGCCAAATTCCCGGTAAAGCTCCTTTTTCCCGTTATAGACAGCAATTTCAATATTTTTAAGAGAAAGCCCCTGAAGAGCCTTTACCTCCTCTTTCTCCGCCGCTTCAAAGGGAACCAGGGCCGGAAGAAGATCCGTCACTTTATGGCCCAGCATTTTAGCCCATGCATGTCCGTCCCCTGTGGATCCGGTAGACGGGTAGGAAACACCTCCCGTAGCCAGGATCACACGATCCGCCGGCACCTCTTTTTCCTTTCCGTCCGGCCCTTCCAGACAGATCCCGCAACAGACCTGCCGGACCGCTCCGGTATCCGTATCCTCTTCGCTTCGCACTGCCAGCCCCTTAATCTCCTGCCTTAAGTATACCTTTACACCTGCCTGGCGCATCATCCGCTCCAGAGCGGCAATCACATCGGAAGAATGATCGGAGCAGGGGAACACACGGTTTCCGCGCTCGATTTTAAGAGGCAGCCCCGCCTCCTCAAACAGCTCCATCACGTCCTCATTGGTAAAGCCGTAAAAGCTGCTGAACAAAAACTTGCGGTTTGTCACAACGGCTCCAAAAAGTTCTTCCATATCACAGGCATTTGTCACATTGCAGCGTCCCTTTCCTGTAATAAACAGCTTCTTTCCCAGCTTTTCATTTTTTTCATAGAGATGAATCTCTGTCTTTTCGCCGGCGGCAAGCACTGCGGCAATCATTCCTGCCGCACCTCCGCCTGCGATGATAATATGCTTTTCTTTATTCATGAATCCTCTCTTGTTCTCTGCCGCGGCATATATTCTGTGTTGAACGTAAGTATACCACATTTTTCCATCAAATAAAACGGCCCAGGCCAAAAAATCCCGCCCGGGCTGTTTTCACTGTATAACTCCCGGCCGATCCCTACAGATCTGCCAGTACAAAAATATCATAGATGGCCCGAATTGCTTTCTCAAAGTCATCATTCTTAACGCCGATGATAATGTTCCACTCGCTGGAACCCTGATCGATCATCTTTACATTCACTCTTGCATGAGCCAGAGCGGAGAACACACGGCCTGCTGTCCCGCGATTAGAGCGCATGCCTCTTCCAACCACAGCGATCAGAGCCAGATCGGATTCCAGCTCCACCACATCCGGCTCAACAGCCCGGTGGATTCCTGCGATCACAGACTGCTCATGATCCTCAAACTCAGACTGATGAACAAAAATTGTCATCGTATCGATACCGGAAGGCATATGCTCAAAAGAAATACCCGACTTTTCAAACACGCTTAAGACCTTTCTCCCAAAGCCCACCTCTGTATTCATCATGGCCTTTTCAATGTTGATGGCGCAGAAGCCCTTCTTTCCCGCTACGCCTGTGATCGTGTGGCGCGGCTTGCGGCAGGTCGTTTCTACGATCAGCGTTCCCTTATCCTCCGGACGGTTGGTATTGCGGATATTAATGGGGATCCCCTCTTTTCTTACAGGGAAGATCGCATCCTCATGAAGAACGCTTGCTCCCATATAGGAAAGCTCCCGGAGTTCTCTGTATGTAATGGTCTCGATTACCTCCGGATCCTCTACAATCCTTGGGTCTGCCACCAGAAAGCCGGATACATCCGTCCAGTTCTCATACAGATCTGCATGAACCGCTTTTGCCACAATGGAGCCCGTCACATCGGAACCGCCTCTGGAAAAGGTCTTTATGCTCCCATCCGGACGGGAACCGTAAAAGCCCGGAACCACAGCCCGTTCCACATGGGACAGACGCTCAGAAAGCTCTTTATCGGTCAGATCTGCCTCAAAGTTTCCCTGCTCATCAAAGAAAATCACCTCTGCAGCGTCAATAAATTCATATCCCAGATAATTTGCTATCACAATACCGTTTAAATACTCTCCTCTGGAAGCAGCATAATCCCTGCCTGCCCCGGCAAGAAAATTCTCCTCCAGTTTTGCAAACTCATGATCCAGATTCAGGTTTAAATCCAGGCCCTCGATAATCTCCTCATACCGGCCTCGGATTTTCTCCAGGATCTTTTTATAGGAACGCCCCTCAGATGCTGCATCATAGCATGCATAGAGCATATCCGTTACCTTTTCGTCCTTGTCATTGCGTTTTCCCGGTGCGGAGGGAACCACATACCTCCTTGACTTATCTGCCCGGATGATATCTCCCACCTTTTTAAACTGCTTTGCACTGGCCAGTGAACTGCCGCCGAATTTAGACACTTTCTTCATAATCGTAGATCTCCTCTTGCCACATTTTCGAAGGTAATGCTTTCTGGAAATGATATCCCACTTCTATAAAAAAGTCAATAGTTTTTACTCAGAAACTTTGTGTACTGAGCACATTTGTCCGCGTGATAAAGACTTTTTATTCGCAGTACAAGTGGATCCCCTGTGACTCAATAAGGCTTCTCCACTCATCAGAAAGCTCGTCATCTGTAATGATACTGTCAAAATCCTTCAGATGAGAAAAGGCTGTTGGAAAAATCCTTCCAAACTTGGAAGAATCCGCCAGAAGTATTTTTGTCTGTCCGCTTTCCATCAGGGCTCTCTTTAAATCCATCTCATGGGGGGCAATGCAGGTAACATTCATCTTTTCACTGATGCCGGCTGCCGTAATGAAGGTCTTATTGATGCATGTTCGGTTTATCATGGAAATTCCCTCCGGACAGTAAAAGGTCTTTGTATTGGAATAAAGATAACCGCCGGAACAGATGATATCGCAGTTGTAATGGTCATTTAAGTCCAGAAGAACATTAAAACTGGAAGCCAGGACCGTCATATGGATATCATAGGGCAGGGCCCTGGCAAGATAGGCGGCCGTAGATCCGCTGTCAATGGCAACTACGTCATTTGCTTCAATAAGAGAAGCCGCCCGTCTTCCAATCCTCTCCTTTTTCTGCGGAAATACCAGGCACTCATCATTTAAATTGTACTCCGGGTACAGAGCCGTTTTTTCTGCCGCATGATATATGGCGACTCCGTTTACCAGCCGCAGACAGCCCTGTTTTTCCAGGAGCTTTAAATCCCTTCGGACGGTAATCTCCGACACATCCAGCTTCCCTGCAAACTCCCTGATAGTAATCCCGTTTTCCGTCATCAGCATTTTTCTCATCCGGTCCAACCGGTCTGTTTTCCTGCCGCTCATCCTGTTTTCCTCCTTTTTCTAATCTGTATTTTTTTTGTATTATACTGAAAAATTTTTATGCTGCTGATATAAAATGATCAAAACATTTAATTCCCTCTGCTATAATGATTCAATCCATCATAAATATAACATTTTTTCATATTTTTTGATAGCATTTTATCACTTTATCAATTTTATTTTGCAATATTGACAATGAGTATGATAAGAATTACAATATTTTTATACAACATTTTACCATTTTTCAAACAGAGAGGAGTACAAAATGGAACTGCGACTTGTAGACCTGGTCAAGGATTTCTCCGGGACAAAGGCCGTTGACACCGGCAGCTTTTCAATCTCAGACGGAAAACTCACCGGACTTTTAGGCCCCAGCGGCTGCGGCAAATCTACCCTTCTTTACCTCATCTCCGGTTTATTAAAACCCACCTCCGGAAGGATCTTTTTCGGAGACCGGGATGTGACAGAGCTTCCTCCGGAAAAAAGAGGAATCGGCCTTGTTTTTCAGAATTATGCCCTTTATCCCCACATGACAGTTGCGCAGAATATCGCCTTTCCTCTGGTAAACCGCAAGGAAAACAGAGAGCTCATCCAGCAAAAAACGCAGCAGATGGCAAAGCTAGTGCAGGTAGAGGAGCTTTTGTCCAGAAAGCCGGGACAGCTCTCAGGAGGCCAGCAGCAGAGGGTTGCCATCGCACGGGCTTTAATTAAAGAACCGGACATCCTTCTTTTAGATGAGCCTCTCTCCAATCTGGACGCGCGCCTCAGACTGGAAATGCGGGAGGAAATCCGCCGCATCCAGCTGGAAACGGGAGTTACCACTATTTTCGTTACCCATGACCAGGAGGAAGCCATGAGCATCACCGACGAGATCGTACTGATGAAAAAGGGCATCATCCAGCAGCAGTGTGCTCCCATTGATATGTACTTACAGCCTGTAAACCGTTTCGTGGCATCCTTTATGGGAAATCCTCCCATTGACTTTTTCCATTTTCCCATAAAAGACGGACGCCTGATCCTCTCAGAAAGCTATGCACTTCCCATCCGCACAACCGCCAGCGGAACCGTACTTACAGGAATCCGTCCGGAAGCCTGGGAGCCTGGATCGGGAATACGGGTAACAATTGAAACCTTGGAACAGAGAGGCCGTGATGTACTGGCCGGTTTTACCCTGACAGGCGCAAAAGGCAAGGCGCTCTTAAGCATTACAGACCGTGTCCGCACCGGCGATACGGTCGAACTCTCTTTAAAGCGCAAGGATCTTTTGTACCTGTTTAATGAAGCAAACGAAACTCGGATCGATGCAGAGGTAGCCTATGAAAGTTAAAGGTTTTTGCAGAAAGCCCCGTCCTGAAAATCCGCTGGGAAATACAGAATACAGCCTGAAGGCTTACTTTTATCTGCTTCCTGCAGCTCTTATTTTAGCTGTATTTGTATTTTTCCCTATTATAATGACCCTGCGGATGGGCTTTTATGAAAGCTATGTCTATCTGACCGATGTAGGAAAAGGCTTTGGTCTTGCTTCTTTTCGCTATGTGTTAAAGGATCCAGCCTTTCGGTCTGCGGTACGCAACACACTGATCATCACCTTTATCGGCGTTCCTATTACGATCATCCTGTCGCTGGGAAGCGCCCTGTTTATCAACTCTCTGGGCAAAGGAAAAGGGCTGTTTCAGACGATCTACTTCCTTCCCTATGTAACCTCCACCATTGCCATCGGCCTGGTGTTCCGGTGGCTGTTCCACTCAGACTATGGCTACATCAACCATGTTTTAAGCTTTTTTGGCCTCCCGCCTCAGAAATGGCTTACAGATCCCAATCTGACTACCATTTCCGTCACGATCTTTACGATCTGGAACGGAATGGCCTTTAAGATCGTTCTGTTTCTGGCAGGACTTCAAAAGATCGATCCTCAGTATTATCAGGCGGCACGCATGGACGAAACTCCGCCTTCCCGTGTGTTTTTCCGAATCACCATGCCTCTTTTATCCTCTACCTTCTGGATGGTAACCATTGTATCGGTCATTCACGCCTTTAAGACCTACAATGAAGTTTACTCCATGTTCGGAGGAAACGGGGCCGGCCCCGGAAACAGTGCCATTACCATTGTTTACTATATCTACGATATGTTTTTCAACCGTTCTCAGGTGCACTACGCATCAGCCGCCGCTATTATCTTTTTCATCATTATACTGGCGCTGACTGCCCTGCAGAAATGGGTATCGAAAAAATTCGTTCACTATGTATAAGAAAGGAGACGCCTCATGACAGAAAAACTGAAAAAAGCAGCCGTCTGGATCCTTTTAACAGCCGGAGCACTGGTTATGATGTTTCCTTTTATCTGGATGTTAGCCACCTCCTTAAAGACGCTTCCGGAAGCCACTGCCATTCCGCCTACGCTCTTTCCTGCAAAGGCTGTCTTTGCAAATTATGCGGAAGCTTTCACCATGGCGCCTTTTGGACGGTACCTTTTTAACTCCATCCTGGTAGCCGGGCTGGGGACGCTCCTTACTCTGGTCATCACCGTATTAGCCGCCTATGCCTTTACGGTTTTTGAGTTTCCCGGAAAATCCAGCCTCTTCTTCTGCTGTCTTGCCACCATGATGATACCGGCAGAGCTTTTGATCATCCAGAATTTTATCACCGTTTCCAAGCTCCACTGGGTCAATACCTTCCAGGGTATCATCATACCGACCATTGCCAGTGGATTCTATATCTACATGATGCGGGAATACTTTCTTCAAACCCCTTCTGTGCTTTATAAGGCCGCCAAAATCGACGGCTGTACGGACTGGCGCTATCTGTGGCGCATTATGATGCCTATTAACAAAAATGCCATTGCCACCATCGGCATCCTGACCTTTATCAGCCAGTGGAATTCCTTTATCTGGCCTCTGATGGTATCCAAAGATGACGCCCACCGCGTCATGGCAATCGGTCTTTTACATTTTAAAGATGCCGTCAGTTCCCAGATCAACCTGCAGATGGCCGGTTCCACCATTGTCCTTTTGCCTATGCTGATTTTTTATCTGATCTTCCGCAAACAGATCATTGAGGGAGTATCCCGCGGAGGAATCAAAGGATAATATTTATTTCAAGTCAACCAACCAAGGAGGAAAACAAATGAAAAACATGACCTGTCTTCTTTTAGCAGGAACCGCTGCACTGTCTCTTGCTGCCTGCGGCTCTGAGTCCGCGCCTTCCCAGACATCTGATGGGATTGTCACAAAAATCACCAAGCCTGTAGAGCTTCAGTTCTGGCATTCTATTTCCAATCCTGTCCATGCAGAGGTTTTAGATAAGCTGATCGCCCAGTTTAATGATACCGTCGGAAAGGAAAAGCAGATCACTGTAACCGCTACCTTTAACGGAAGCAGCTCCGACTTATATTCCAATGTAATCGCTGCCATTAAGGCAGAAACTGCCCCGGATGTAACTCTGGCTCTGCGCCCCTATGTGGCCGATTATCTTCAGACCGACCTAGTCGTAGATCTTACCCCCTACATCCAGGATGAAACTGTGGGAATGCCTGACTACGAAGATATATTTGAAGGTTTGAGAAACGGCGGAACCACCTATGCCAAGGAAGGAACGTATTCTCTTCCCATCCACTCCTACTCAGAAGTGCTTTATTACAACACCGCCTTTTTTGAGGAAAACGGCTTAACGGTTCCCGCCACCTGGGACGAGCTGATCGAAACCAGCAAAAAAATCCATGAGATCACCGGTGCTCCTGCCTTTGGCTGGGACAATCTGGCCGGAAGCTTTATGACCCTTGTAAAGCAGTACGGCGGACGGTATACAGATCCGGAAGGAAATATTTACTTTGCAGAAGAGGATTCTGAAACGGCTTTAAAGGTATTAAACCTCTGGAAGGAAAATGTAGGATCCGGTATCTGGAGGACTGCGGGTGAGGATATGTTTTTCTCCGGGCCCTTTGCAAACGAACAGATCCCCATGTATGTAGGAGACAGCGTAGAAGCCAGCTATATTCCTGCCAAAAATCCGGAACTTAAGTGGTCAACCGCTCCCATCCCACAGGTAAGCGATGATACGGCAGCCAACTTAAGCGCCGGTCATGTCATCACGGCCTTAAACCAGTCCGGAAATCCCGAAAAAGCCTATGCTTCCTATGAGCTGATCAAGTTTTTAACCTCCAAAGAAGCCAATCTGGCTGTGGTAACCGCAGGCACCGGCTATCTTCCCATCCGCCAGTCTGTGGCTGACAGCGAAGAATATAAAGCTTACGTTGCCGATGGACATGATTTTCTTACCGCCGCAGTAGAGCAGAATGACCGCTATTTCTACGAGCCGGCCTTTACCAACGATACCACTACCTCCAGTGCCGTTACCAGCGCCGTGCGTACTATGATGCAGGAGGTTGCAGAAAACGGTACAGACCCGCAGACTGCTCTGGACAATTTAAAACAGACCGTAGGACTGAATTGATTTTCCGTCCTTCTGTCAGAAAGACGAGGAACAAATTTATGGAGATTCTCTATCATCATATTCTTACTCCCTGCGGAGAACCGGCAGATATTATCATCTCAGCTCTGCAGAAATTCATCCGCAGGGGAAAAACGGAGGAAGCGGCCCGTGCTGCCTATGAGCTCTATCTGTCCGGCGAGGAGCTTCGCGACTATCTGTGGCAGAGGCTTTTAGTCATCAGCGCAGAGGACGTGGGGCTTGGACAGCCGGCTGCACCGTCGGTTGTGCTTTCTCTGTACCACGCCAGCCAAAAGCTTGGAGCAGACAGCATGGATTACCCTCTGTTTTTTGTCCATGCAGTCCGCTATCTGTGCAGCTGTCCCAAGGAACGGGGTTCCAGCACTCTGGCCAGTCTGACCAAGCGGCGGATCCGCGACCGCGTCCCCTTCCCCCTTCCGGACTATGTATTTGACATGCATACCATCGAAGGACAGAATCGTGGCCGCTCCTATGAACATTTTATCTCTCAGGCGGCTGTCGTTTTCCCGGAAGCCGTTTTAAATGACAGTACAGCTGGTCAGAATGACCGCTGGGAAGCAGAACTTACAGAAAGACGGAAAGGAGAGGAAGACATATGAACCGGACACTTGTCATTTCCATCGATGCATTGATCAGCGCTGATATCGAACGTTTAAAAAAACTTCCCAATCTGGGGCGTATCATGAAGCAGGCCTCCTGGGCAGAGGATATCCTGTGCTGCTACCCCACTCTTACCTATCCCTGCCATGTAACCATTTCCACCGGCTGCTGGCCGGATCGCCACGGTATCTGCAACAATGAAAAGTTCCAACCCCTGTCAAAAGACCGGCCGGAATGGTACTGGTTCAGAAAGGATATCAAAACGCCTACTCTCATTGACTATGCAAAAGCAGCCGGGCTGACCACTGCAGCCATTACCTGGCCTGTAATGGGTGATTGCGGGGCAGACTACAACATTGCGGAAATCTGGGCTCCCCATGAAGAGGATGACCCCACTCCTTACTTTGACTTAGCAGACAGCCCAAAGGCCAAAGAGATTTTTGAGCGCAACAAGCATATGCTCCGCTGGATGAAAACGCCCCAGATGGACGAATTTGCCGCCCAGTGTGCCGTAGATATTATAAAAGAATACCGGCCTGACCTTATGTTCCTGCATTTATCCTATGTGGATCATCAGCGTCACAAACTGGGGGTACGAAGCGAACAGCTGGATCATGCCTTTGCTTTTGTAGATGAACAGCTTGGCAGGGTATTTGACGCCCTGGATGAAACAGGAGGCCTTGAGAATACCAATATCGCCGTCCTTGGGGATCACGGCCAGCTCTACTGCGACCAGATGTTCCACTTAAATACCGTGCTGCGCGATATGGGCTTTCTGACAGAGGAAAACGGAACCGTGACCTCCTGGAAGATATATGCCGCCCAGTGCGCCTTCAGCGCACAGATCTACCGCCAGCCGGATGTAGACCCTAAACTGGTCTATGAAACCCTTTGTAAAATCCGCGACCAGTATCCCGGAAGTATTTCCCAGATTTTTACAAAAGAACAGGCGGCAGACCTGCATCTGACCGGAGAATTTGACTTTGTAGTAGAAGCCGGGGATCGGACAGCCTTTGATAAGACAGCCAATGCCACTGAGTACTTTACTTCTGTGGATGAAATCCGCGAATACAAGCTTTCTGTTTCTACCCACGGCCATCTGCCGGAAAAAGGGGACAAACCGCCCTTTATCTTAAGCGGCCCGGATGTAATCCCCGGAAAGGTGCAAAAGGGCGGATACCTGGTGGATGAAGCACCTACGCTCCTGCGTCTTTTAGGTATTACAGAAAACCATATGGACGGAACCCCGTTTACCTGGATGACAAGGCTGTAACAAGAAGGAGGGCCCTATGACACCACGCTTCATCTGTTTTGACCTTGACGGAACCCTTTATCTGGATTCCTGCGTATACCTGCGGATGATTGATTATTTTTTTCATGACACGCCTTACAGAGACTGGATTTTTCCGGTTCAGGAGCAGATGAAACAGGTACTCTCCGGCCAGAGTTCCTTACGATGCGGGCAGTTTGTTCCCAAGCAGAAGGCAGAACATCCAAAAACTCCTGAAGATCTTTTTGATGTACCGGGCACGGCAGCCCTTCTTCTGCCTGATCCCTCCCCCTGGCTGGATCGAACGCTTTATTCCTACATTTCCGACGGCTGGACCCTGGGTATGTATCTGGCCCGCAGAATCGGCTGGGAAGGAGAAGACTTCTGGAAGCGGTTCCGGCTGGTGCGGAACGATCTGATCGATCCATACTGGGGGCCTGTACCGAATCCGGCTCTTCCTGTCCTTCTTAAGGAATTAAAAAAGCAGGGAATCCATGTGGTTCTCTGCTCCAACGCCCAGGAGACTAACTGTATTGAGCTTTTAGATTACCTTGGCTTTGATGACTCCTGTTTTGAAGAGCTGTGCTTTGACGCAGACAAACCCCATACCTTTCCCCAGAGAATTGCACAGTGGGGCAGACAGTTTAATCTCTCTCCAAAGGAAATGCTTTTTATCGGTGACCAGGGCTATTTTGACCTGTATTCCGGCAAAACATGCGGCGCTTCAACCCTCCTTGTTTCTCCATGGAATGTAGCGGATGCAGAATTGTGGGATCACATGGTACAGACGCCAAAGGAAATGGAGGCATATTTACGGGAGCTTTGTCTGAAATAGGGGACTGTTTTTAAATCTGGTCCGTATTTCTCTTTCTGTACGGCAGATTTTACGGTATTCCTCTGCTCCAAGCCCCAGATCATGAACCGTTTCCTTCAGCTCCCCTTCATTGAGCCGAAGCCATGAGCCGTTTTTTGTACGCACGGCCTCCAAAAATAATTTTTCAAAAGACAGCGTGAACCCATCCGCTGTCTTTTCTGCTTTCAGCCCACGGATCACCATAAAATGCTCCCGGACAACCAGCCCCTCCGATCCCATGACCTGAAACACGCACCAGTTTTCTCCCTTGGGAAAAAGCATTCGGCCACCCGGCTGATCCAGTTTCCAGAAAATCTGCGGAGCATTTTGTTCAAAACAGTCGTTTTCCTCTTTCATACACATTAAAGGAAATGACAGATGCTCCCTTTCCCTTTTAATATCTGCCCCGTACCCCCAAAAACGGTCTGAATCCGTTCCATCTGTATCCCATAACTCATTTTTCCAGATTTCATATCCATGATACACGGTTCCTGTAGGAAATCCCTGTTCAGGATATACAAAGCGGCAGCTTCCTCTGCTTCCTCTCTTATCCGTATCCTCCTGAACCCGTCTGCGCTTTGTCAGTTCCCAGCGCCTTCCAAGGACACCATCCAGTTTCTCAAAAAGCCGCTCAGACCTGGCATCCCCCTGATCCAGCCTTATAAGTCCGCCAAACATAGCCAGCTCCACTGCATTCCCCTGATAATGCACTTTTTCCCCATTTCTTCGGAATACCCGCTCTGCCTGATCCAAAACCGTCTCATACGCCTCTGATGATGCCAGAAGCACAAACTTATCGCCTGCAATACGGAACAAATGATCTCCCTCTCTCATTTCTCCTTCTATTCTCTGCAGGCAATCCAGCACAAAACGCTCCCCTCCTTCTCCGCCAAATACGGTTTTCAGATAGCGGATTCCCGGCGCCTCCATATCAAAGCACACAATCCAGGTGTGCTCCCTGTGTTCCAGCATCTTTCTCATATCCTCCAGACAGAATCTCCGTCTGAATACGCCGCAGTCATCACAGAAAAAATCCTGTCTGGGAAAAAGCTGCCAAAACCGGCGTCTTTTTCTGAATCTGGCCGGTGTTTCCTGCCACATTTTCTTAAATGCTCTTGTAAATACCTCCTGGGATGCAAAGCCATATTCCAGGGCAATCTCGCAGACGCTTTGTGAGGTGGATAAGAGTTCCCCTGCTGCCTGAGTCAGCTTCCGTCTGGCTGCATACTCCATCATCCCATACTGGAATACTTTCTTAAAAAGAGCTTTTGTGTTGGATCTGGAATAATAGCAGGCTGACGCGATCTCCTCTGCCGAAAGAGATTCTCTTATATGCGCTTCTATATAATCAATTACATTTTTTAATCCCTGTTCTTCATTCATGGCTGCCCTCCGGGCTTTCATACAGGCTCCGCACCATCTCATCCAGCCCTGCTTTTTCCTTTCTGCAGACCTGTCGTCCAATCTGGTAAAAGTCTTCCAGCGGTTCATCCAGCATCTTCTTTCCGTGATCGATCAGAATCACCCGGCTGCAGATTTCATCTATATCCATCATATCATGGCTGGTCAAGAGAATAGTTGTCTGCTTCTCCCGGTTCAGCTCCTTTAAAAATTTCCGGATCCTGTCCTTCGCCACCACATCCAGTCCTACTGTGGGTTCATCTAAAAACAGCACTTCCGGATCATGGAGCAGAGACGCCGCCAGCTCTGCCCGCATCTTCTGCCCCAGGCTCAGGCTTCGCACCGGTTTTCTTAAGAATTCCTCCATTCCCAGCAGCTCTGTAAAGCATTCTACATTACGTTTATAGATTGACTCCGGGATTCGGTACATCTTTCGGTACAATTCAAAGGTATCCTCCATGGGAAGCTCCCAGTTTAACTGAGATCTCTGGCCGAAAACCACCCCCATGTGAAGGGCATTTTCCTTTCTCTCCTTCCAGGGAACACGGTCGCCGCACAGAACGCTTCCTCCATCAGGAACCAAAATCCCTCCAAGCATTTTAATCGTAGTGGATTTCCCTGCCCCGTTTGGCCCGATATATCCCACCATTTCCCCTTTTTGGATGGAAAATGAAATTCCATCCACTGCCCGTTTCTCTGTATAGGTTCTGTGGATCAGCGACCGAAGGGCTGCCCCTGCGCCTTTTGGACGCTCATACACCTTAAATGTTTTCTGCAGATTTTCAGCCTCAATATATGCCATTCTATTTTCCCCTCTTTCTGTTTTAATTATGAGCCTGCCCCGCTGTAGGCCCGCAGACCCAGCCGCCAGAACAGCCTGGAAAGCAAAAACACACCGCAGCCTACAAGGGGTGTCAGATACCGCAGAATTCCCGGACAGATCCCCTCCTGGCGGTCAATGAAATACTGTACGGGATAGTAATTGATAAATGCATATGGGAGCACAAAGGTCAGCAGCTCCCGGATCCCCCGGTGATAAACAGACAACGGATACTGGATAAATTCCGTCAGATTTTTATAGAGAAGGCGATACAAGCCCTCGCTCTCCCCAATCCAGAAGGCAGGAACCGCTGTAAATACAAAGCCCGCCGCCTGTATCAAAGATGCTCCCAAAAGATCCGCTGCCAGCCAGAACAGATGAACGGGCGTCAGGGCAATATCCAGCCGGATCAGGCAGATCACAAGCACAGCTCCGCCCATAAGATAATTGCTTGTATAGCCGGCGCTTACATGGGAAGCTGCCAGATATATCATCGGGTCAGCCGGCTTTGTCAGCACAAGATCCAGTTCTCCCTGGCGGATCAGCCGGTGCAGTTTTCCAAATGATCCCATAAAAAAGGTCGCTGCAACCGAGTAGGACAAAATATCAAAGGCATAAAGAAGAAGGATTTCTTCCCGGTTCCAGCCCCCGATCTGTCCGAACCGTTCCAAAAGGATCAGCACCATAATCATTCCCGTAGACCAGCCCATAATCTTTGCAAGCATCCGCATGGCATATTGTCCCCTGTGGGCCATCTGTGTCAGAAAACCATTTTTAAGAAACGCTCCGTATACTCCCATTTTCTCATCCTCCCTCTATCTCAAGCACCGTTCCGATCCGGTTCCAAAGCCATTTTTCAAGCACCGTTACCGCCAAAATCCAGATAAGCTCCAAAATGAGCAGCCTGATGCATTCTGCATGGGTATACCGGCCAAGCCAGATACAGACAGGTTCATAAACGGTCAGGCGAAAGGGAAGATAACCACAGAACTTCTCCAGCCACTGAGGATAAAACCACAAAGGAATGGACAGGCCGGAAAACAGCGTAAACAGGCTGTCTGTAATCATCCGGGTATAGGTTCCGTCCTTCATCCAGAACACCAGAAGTCCGGTGGTATACTGGATGCTGTAGCATAAAATCACGGCGAAAACCACAGCCAGACTACCAAAGCACATGGAAGAAACCGAAGGCAGAGGCAGATTCCAAAGACAGAAAGCAAAGGGAATCAGCACTAACCCTTCTGCCAGAAAGCGCAGTACATTCTCCCCTAGCTGATCAAAGAAAAAATACCATTTTAAGGAAATAGGGCGGATCAGATCTACTGCGATCATTCCGCTTTTTACCCGGTCTGCCAGCTCTCCGCTGATCCTGGTATCCGTGAGGATCAGAATCAGAAGGCTGATCAGAGTATAAGCTGCTGTCTCCGAAAAACCGTCTTTCAGGAGCGCCAGCCAGATACAGCCTTTGATATAGAGCCTCAGCATATCTCCCACCAGCCTGAGAGCCATCCCGGCCCGGTACTGGATCTGCCGTCTCCAGCCGAATTTTAAAAGAATACCGTACATATTGCCACCGCCTTCTGTTGATTGTGTGCAGAACCACATAAATGCGGAGTTTAGTATACTACGGGACAGGGATGGATTTCTTGATGTTTTGGACAAAAATCCCGGTCTGAAAAAATAAAAAGAGACGCCTGGGCTTCCCGGCATCTCCAAACGGTCAGATTACTTTATTTTCCAGATAACATTCCAGCAGATACGAGGGATTTTCATAATACATACTGCTGTTGTAATCATCAATTTTACTGCTGATAAATGAATTATAGACCTTTAACAGAGCGTCTACCACTTCTATCTTCTCGCACTCTGCCACAGACTTTATCAGTCTTTTATAAACCTTTCCAATATCCCAATGGGACGGAATGGCATATCCACAGGCTGCTACATTGTCAAAATTTCCCATTTTAATTCCTGCTTCTCTGATAAAATCATCACTCACACGCTCTATATTGTCACAGTGATAGACATCCGCCAGATCATAGATTTTCGCAAGGTTCTTTTTCCCTAATGCATTTACGGTATCTGCTCTTGTATTTTTCGTTTTTCTTGCAATATAATCAATCAGGCTGCATGTAAAAAACAGATCGTTATCCTTTGCCGACTCTCTGCCTGGATTTTCCATCATAAAACCTCCTCAAAACCTCTGTATTCGAGACATTTCAGCGCTTCTTTTGTGCAGAAGTTAATCTGATGCGTTGGATACTTAAATTTTGCCAATATCCAAAACTGTTCTCTTGTAATGCTCCCATCCAGATAATCAGATTATAATTATAAATCTGATCATCTGCCATTGCCCCAATTACAATATCATATGCATGTTTCTTTCCGTTCCTGCAGTCAATAATAAAATCCACTTCCAAAATCCTTTGTGTTTTTTCCAATACGGATCTCCGGGATTTCAATCGGTGTGTAACCACCGTGATAAACTGTCATTTTTGCCATTTGATATCTGCCTCTCTATCTAAAGCTTCTCCGCTAACCTGTCTTAAGCTACAATATTAACTGCATTTTCTTTAATTTCAATAATTTTTTTCATCAGCGCGGTTCTTGTTTTGGCATCAAACAGCTTAACAAAGCTGATCGGCTTATCAAAAGGCGGCTTCATAAGCTCCTTAATGTCTTCCATATAACCGCTCTGCTCCATGTGATTTATAATCTTACGTACAAATGCAATCTATTTCTGATTCAGTGATGCATCATTGATAAACGCAGAGAATGCCTCCATTGCCGCATCGTGGTCAAGCTTTGCAATTTTTCTGATAAGAAGCCCAAAGGGTGTATCTCCATATTCCCGCTTATAATCCTCTTTACTTCCAAGCTCTTCTGTGAGCACACGCTCCAACTCCTCATAATCCCCTGCGGCCAGCGGGATATTATGTATAAGCTTATGAATCACAATGGAATTGCCATGTTCATTTACATAGCGGTTTACCTTCTGTCGTATCAATCACAGGATCTGTGAGATTTGTAATAATCCGTTTTTTCGGTTCTGCATCATCAACGAGGAAAAAGATTTTCTTTGAATCATTTTTCACATCCTCATCTATTAATTATTTTCTAAAACTCTCAATCCTGTTGAGAGTTTTTCACTTCTTCCTCTGCCATGTCATACAATTCAGCCAGTTTTCTCTGCAGGATGCTCTTATCAATCAATTTTGTCTTATACTCAGCGATCATTGTCTGAGATAAACTTCTGCTCAAAGAATATTCCACAACATCTGTGTCTGCATTTTTGCAAAGAATCATTCCAACACTCGGATTCTCTTGTGGTTTCTTAACATCTCTGTCTAATGCTTCCAGGTAAAAATCCATCTTGCCCATATACTCAGGCTTAAAATCATCAATCTTTAAATCAATTGCAACCAGACACTGAAGCTCTCTATGATAGAAAAGAAGATCTACATAATAATCATTATTTCCAACCTGAACGTGATACTCTTCATCAATGAAAAGAAAATCTCTGCCAAATTCCAAGAGAAATTTCTTCATATTTTTCAAAATTGCTTTTTTCAGGTCATACTCTTTATATGGCTCCGGAAGATCCAGAAATTCCAGCATATACATGTCTCGAAGCACACCTGTCATATCTTTGCTATCAATTGCTGATGGAGCCTTTCCATTTGATAAAATCAGACGCTCATAATATCCACTATCAATCTGTCGTGCTAGCTCTTTTGCCTTGTATTTCTCCTTAGAAGCCAGTTTTAGATAGAATTCTTTTTCTTCGTAGCTTTTAGTTTTTGAAATAATATGCATATTATTTGACCATGTATTTTCTCTCAACAGCGTTGAGAGTTCTGGCCTGTCCTTATATGTTTCATAAAACTGTTTCATTCTCCAAATATTCTGTGATGAATAGCCTCGGATGCCAGGCTCTCTGCTCAGGATATATTCTGATAATGCTTTAACTGTAGATTTTCCCCAGCCATTTACTTCGATTTGTTTTGAAACATACTCCCCAATAGCCCAATATAATTCAATGATTGTAGAATTAACCTAATATTCCGCTTTCTGCTTTGCAGAATAGATCATTCCAAGCACATCATCAAATAATCCTACATTTTCAATATTATTCATGCTTTATTCTCCCCTCTTTACGTAGGTAAGTTCGATATCATAGCCAAGTACTTCCATCATCTGGACAAAAGTATGATTGATAACCCCATCAGTTTTTTTTATTACACGATTTACATATGCTTTTGTCGTATCGATTTCTTCCGCAAGTTTCACCTGCGTCATTCCATTCTCTATACATTTAACTTTTACGTCTACTTCAATATTATTCTTAACCACAATCATCACCTCTATAAATATATATTGGTTGTCTTTTTCGTATAATTTATAGTACACCAAATCTCAATTTTTTCAATTAAAAAGAGGCCCGCCACCTAAGCAGCAAACCTCAAGCACCACAATATTTACTTCCAGATTACTCTAATCTCATTATCTGGATGAACTTCAACTCTCTCAACATACTCATCCATCAGCTCCGGTGTAAGCTTCATCACTACAAAACTATCATGAATAATGCGTTTTTTCCTTGCCTCAAAACAAAATCCCTGTCCAAGTTCCAACATAAATTCCTGCAAATGATCCATAAGTGACTGTTCTAAATCAGATTCTGTTACAGCATCTTTCACTTCTAATCCCAAAAATTCAAAGGTAAACGGATCTTTAATCGTCAGCAGATTCCGCTCTGCATTATCTGCTGACTTTTTTAATAGCATTTTCGGATTTTTACTTATCCCTGCCCTTACGTACAAATTCGTTTTAATTTGTCTGCGAAGTTCACGAACACTCCAATTACATTTTATGCATTCTGTTTCATAAAAAAATCTTTCAAATATGTCATCAATTTTGGCCAATTTCTTAAGGTCATTAACTAATTAACGGCGCTCTTCGCAGTCCTACCTGCCTTATCATTAATCTTTTTTATAGAATCAGCTAATATGTCAAACCTCATACTATCATCCGTTTATAATTTAATCTGCAGTCAAATCTCTAAAGCCCACTCCCTGTTACACAGTGTCTTTACCTGTTAAAACTTCTTGGCTTTTTTTCCAAAATTATTTTATTATACCATGCCCTAACCGCAAAATCCATATATACCCACGCAAAAAGACAGCCCCCCAGGATTCCAAAAACCACTCCCAGGTGCCGTCTTTTCACTCAATTTCTATCTTCCTATATTCACTTCTCTATCAGATCTTAAAATACTTCACACCAGACTCAAAGATCTTCATATCCTGTTCGCCGTAGATATTGACCGCTACTGCCTCGCCCCGTCTCTCGGAGTGGGCCATCTTGCCGAGGATACGGCCGTCCGGGCTGGTGATGCCCTCGATTGCCATGTAGGAACCGTTTGGATTCCAGTATTCGTCCATGGTTACATTTCCCTTGTCGTCCACATACTGGGTGGCAACCTGCCCGTTTGCGATCAGGCGGTGAAGCCATGCGTCATTTGCTACAAAACGTCCCTCGCCGTGGGAAGCAGGATTGCAGTACACGCCGCCAAGTTCGGCTCCTGCCAGCCATGGGGATTTGTTGGTAACTACCTTTGTGTAAACCATCTTGGAAATGTGGCGTCCGATGGTATTCATAGCCAGCGTAGGAGAATCTGCCTTCTGCTCCGTGATGGTTCCCTCCGGTACAAGACCCAGCTTAATGAGCGCCTGGAAGCCGTTGCAGATACCCAGCATCAGGCCGTCCCTCTCGTTTAAAAGCTTCTCAACCTCTTCCTTGATTACTGCATTGCGGAATACGGTCGCAAAGAATTTAGCAGAGCCCTCCGGTTCATCACCTGCGGAAAATCCGCCAGGGAACATGACGATCTGAGCCTTTGCAATTTCCTTCTTATACTCCTCTACAGACTGACGGATATCCTCCGGGCTCAGGTTCTTGAATACTCTTGTCACAACCTTTGCACCGGCCCGTTCAAAGGCCTTTGTGCTGTCATATTCGCAGTTGGTGCCTGGAAATACGGGGATAAATACGGTTGGCTGTCCGATCTTGTGGTCACAGATATACACTGCGTCTGTATGGTAGAGCTTTTCTTCTACTCTGGCCTCTTCGCCTGTCTTTTCCTTTCCTGTTACCGTCGGGAATACCGCCTCTAACGTACCTGTCCAGGCCTTTAATGCCTCGTCCATGGAAATATGTACGTTTCCGTACTCAAATACGCCCTGGTCTGTCACTTCACCGATCACGGTATATGGAATGGACAGCTCTCCCATCTTGCCCTCTGCTACCTCGCAGACAATATCGCCCCATGCAGCGGCAAAGAAATCTCTTGGGTCTACATTGTGCTCGATCTTTACGCCAAGTTTATTTCCAAAGGCCATCTTGCTCACTGCCTCAGCGGCTCCATGGCCCTCCACTGCGTAGGCAGACAGAATTTTTCCAGCCTTAATGTCCTCAAAAATCTTGTGGTAACCTTCCATGATCTGACCGTAATCCGGCAGATCATACTGGTCTCTTGGCGCCTTAAATACCACAATCCGGCTTCCGGCCTTCTTAAACTCCGGTGTAATGATATTTTTACTGCTGTTTACATCGACTGCAAAGGAAACCAGCGTAGGCGGAACATTGATTTCACCTGTTTCATCGTCAAAGGTTCCTGACATACTGTCCTTTCCTCCGATGGAAGGAAGTCCAAAGCCCATCTGTGCGCTGTATGCGCCAAGGAGGGCCGCAAAAGGCTGACTCCATCTGGATGGTTCCTCACTCATCCGGCGGAAATACTCCTGGAAGGTAAAGCGGATCTTTCTGTAATCGCCGCCTGCTGCCACGATCTTTGCAACAGAGGACACAACTGCATATACGGCTCCGTGATAGGGACTCCAGCTGGACAGGTAGGGGTCAAAGCCGTAGCTCATCATGGTTACCGTATCCGTATGTCCCTTTAATACCGGAAGCTTGGCTACCATGGCCTGAGTTTCGGTAAGCTGATATTTACCTCCATAAGGCATAAATACAGATCCAGCACCGATGGAACCGTCAAACCGCTCTACCAGGCCCTTCTGAGAGCATACATTCAGGCCGGAAAGCATCGTAAGCCATTCCTTCTTAACATCTCCTACCTCTCTGCGCTCAAAGAGGCTTCCCTCACGACCCGGAACCTCCAGGGTAACATCTGCCTCCTGATGTGCTCCATTTGTATCAAGGAAGGCACGGCTGATATCTACAATGGTTTTTCCACGCCAGTTCATCACAAGTCTTGGACTTTCCGTTACTGTAGCTACGGTTACAGCCTCCAGATTTTCCTCTCCCGCATATGCCAGAAACTGCTCCACATCCTTCGGATCTACCACTACTGCCATACGCTCCTGGGACTCGGAAATGGCAATCTCTGTGCCGTCCAGGCCGGCATATTTCTTAGGAACACGATCCAGATCAATCTGAAGACCCGCTGCCAGCTCACCGATGGCAACGGATACGCCGCCAGCTCCGAAATCATTGCATTTCTTGATCATGGAGCTGACCTCCGGGCGGCGGAACATTCTCTGGATCTTCCGCTCTGTGGGAGCATTTCCCTTCTGTACCTCAGCGCCGCAGACCTCGATGGAGGCGGTTGTGTGAACCTTGGAGGAACCCGTTGCACCGCCGATGCCGTCACGGCCGGTTCTTCCTCCTAACAGGATAATAATATCTCCCGGATCAGAATTTTCGCGGATCACATATTTTCTGGGGGCAGCGCCCATAACAGCGCCGATCTCCATACGCTTTGCCACATAGCCTGGATGGTACAATTCCTTTACATAACCGGTTGCAAGTCCGATCTGATTGCCGTAGGAGGAATATCCCTGGGCCGCGCTGTTTACGATTTTTCTCTGAGGCAGTTTTCCCTTTAAGGTCTCATTTAATGGCCTGGTGGGATCGGCTGCTCCGGTTACGCGCATGGCCTGATATACATAGGTACGTCCAGACAGCGGATCGCGGATTGCTCCTCCCAGACAGGTAGCAGCGCCGCCAAAGGGTTCGATTTCTGTGGGGTGGTTGTGAGTTTCATTTTTAAAATTCACCAGCCACTCTTCCGTTACGCCATCGATTTCAACGGGAACCACGATGCTGCAGGCATTAATCTCGTCGGAGATCTCCATATCCTCCAGCTTTCCCTCGCTTCTTAACTTCTTCATGGCCATCAGCGCAAGATCCATCAGGCAGACATACTTGTCATCTCTTCCTTTATAAATCACCTCTCTGTCTGCCAGATACTGATGATACGTATCCTCGATTGGTTTTCTATACTCTCCCTCTGTAAAGGTCACATTTTTAAGCTCTGTAGAAAATGTGGTATGACGGCAGTGGTCGGACCAGTAGGTGTCCAGCACACGGATCTCTGTCACGGTAGGATCTCTGTGCTCTTCCTCTGCGTAATACTTCTGGATATGAAGAAAATCCTTAAAGGTCATGGCCAGATTCAGTGTACCGTAAAGTTCCTTCAAATCCTCTTTGGATGCATGGGCAAAGCCATCAAAGCTCTTAATATCCTCCGGCACCTCAAATTCAGTCACCAGGGTCTTCGGCTTGGTTTCCTCAGCCTGACGGCTGTCCACCGGATTGATACAGAAATGGCGGATTGCCTCCTCCTGTGCCTGGGTCAAAGGCGCAGTGATCACATAAGTTGTAGCAGTGCGGATCACCGGCTCCTCATCTTCCTTTAGCAGCTTTACACACTGCTCTGCGGAATCGGCTCTCTGATCGAACTGACCCGGCAGGTATTCTACGGAAAATACGAGATCGCCGGGATTTTTCGGAAACTCCTCCTCGTATACCTCATCTACCGGAGGCTCTGAAAAAATCGTCACAAGAGCCTTTTTATAGGTTTCCTCTGACAGATTTTCAATATCATAGCGGATCAGAACCCGCACATTTTTTACCCCTTTTATATCCAGATAGCTTTCCAGTTCTTCTCTCAGCTCACCAGCCTTTACCGCATAGTCTGGCTTCTTCTCTACGAAAATTCGTCTTACGCTCATTTAAAAACCTCCTGTGGTTCGCCATACCTGCACTCTGTAAAATCAGAATACAGAATCATACATTACCATTGATCTGCCTATATCATAACACAGGTGGTATAAATTAGTAAAGTTAATATATTTAATTACTGTTATTTTTTATACTTATAAATATTCCGCTGCTTTCCAACATATCAGAAGTCTTCGTGCCGAATTTCCATTTTTAAAAACACACTCTGGCACACTAGCCCGAACTATGCTATACTAGGAAACAGTTGATCCGCTGTCTGCTGCGGATTATAAAGAATAAAACATTGGGAGAACGAAAGACATGAAGATCGGATTTGACAATGATAAGTACCTTTCCATGCAGTCGGAACACATCAGAGAACGGATCGGCCAGTTTGGTGATAAGCTTTATCTGGAATTTGGAGGAAAGCTGTTTGATGACTACCACGCCTCCAGGGTTCTTCCCGGCTTCGCACCTGACAGCAAGCTTCGGATGCTCCTTCAGCTGGCCGACCAGGCTGAGATCGTCATTGTGATCAGCGCCTCTGATATAGAGAAAAATAAGGTACGCCAGGATCTGGGGATCACCTATGATGTGGATGTACTGCGCCTGATTCAGGAGTTTCAGGATAAAGGCCTTTATGTGGGAAGCGTTGTGATCAACCTGTATCAGGGCCAGGCCAGCGCAGATATCTTTAAGGCCAAGCTGGAGCATATGGGAATCCAGGTATACCGCCATTACTGCATCGAGGGCTATCCCAGCAATATCCCTCTGATCGTCAGCGACCAGGGCTATGGAAAAAATGATTATATCGAAACCAGCCGTCCTCTGGTCATTGTGACTGCTCCCGGACCGGGCAGCGGCAAGATGGCTACCTGCCTGTCCCAGCTTTATCATGAAAATAAGCGGGGCGTAAAGGCCGGATATGCCAAATTTGAGACCTTCCCCATCTGGAATCTCCCCTTAAAGCATCCGGTGAATCTGGCTTATGAAGCAGCTACCGCTGATTTGAATGATGTAAATATGATCGATCCCTTCCATCTGGAAGCTTATGGAGAAACAACCGTCAACTACAACCGTGATGTAGAGGTATTCCCTGTGCTGAACGCAATGTTTGAGCAGATTTACGGGGAATCTCCTTATAAATCCCCTACGGATATGGGCGTAAACATGGTCGGGAACTGTATTTTTGACGATGAAGCGGTTTGTCAGGCGGCAAGAACGGAAATTGTCAGAAGATATTACAAGGCACTCTGCGACCACAGAAAGGGACTCTTGGCGGACGATGTGATTTATAAGCTGGAGCTTCTGATGAAGCAGGCGGGCACAAGCATTGCCGACAGAACCGTTGTGGCGGCGGCAAACAGGAGAGCGGAGGAAACAGGCGATCCTGCTGTGGCAATCGAGCTGCCGGACGGGACAATCGTGACGGGCAAAACAAGCGCACTTTTGGGGGCATCCTCCGCAATGCTTTTGAATGCACTGAAAAAGCTGGCAGGAATTGCAAAGGAAGTGAAGCTCATTGCACCTGAAATTATCGAACCGATTCAGAAGCTGAAGGTTGGACATCTGGGCAACAGAAATCCGCGCCTGCATACGGATGAGGTGCTGATTGCGCTGAGTATTTGTGCGGTGAATGAGCCAAAGGCGGCATTGGCGCTGAAGCAGCTGGAAAAGCTGAAATGCTGCGAGGTACATTCGACGGTAATCCTGTCCTCTGTGGATGAAAATGTATTCAAGAAGCTGGGCATCAACCTGACCTGTGAGGCAAGATACGAAACAAAGAAGCTCTTCCATAGAAATTAAATATAAGGTCGAAGGCAGGACTTTGACACCCTAAGTCGAAATCAGGATTTCGACTTGCTAAGA